>RRZT010800371.1_pt1 | contig 15298 bp, 10 predicted proteins | sample 2165551 | NCBI WGS metagenome assembly RRZT01 (sample SAMN10456910, study PRJNA506462) | wastewater metagenome | biome: wastewater; feature: sludge; material: wastewater sludge; isolation source: wastewater sludge with Escherichia coli K12::gfp cells carrying plasmid... | place: USA: Moscow, Idaho... | reverse complement strand
GGTACATCTGGTAAGCGCTGAGTGACTTGAGCACACTGACCCATTGCAAATTCTCAAATGGGGATAAAGCCTCCGACATATCCGGCAGTAGTGTAGCGGAGCGTACATCAATAATACGTGTTGTCATATCAGCACGCTCCAGATTTCGCCCCATGCGCAGAAAATCATACCCTGCATCGTGCGTCATAATACCAGCCAGCGTACCACCAATGGCTTGTACCCCGAGAATAATAGAACGCAAATAATCATAGCGATGCCGCTGTGTCTGCACACTTCTCGCATTAGTTTTTGTGTTCAAATGAAGCGCATTCACTTGCTCCCATACCTCACGTGGAATAATATCACGAATAGTACGGGTATTCTCACGCGCCATGTTAAGCGCACAGAGGATTGAGCCAGGATTGCGAAGATCGGTGACCATAAAACGTATCACGCTGCGCTCATCCGCCTCTTCATATAAGCTATAAAAACTGTCTTTACGGCTTGTGATATCGATGATGGGCTCCCATCCCAATTTCACCCGTTTTGGAAAATCAAGCAATAGATGTGTATTGACATTGATCAACCGCGCAGTGTTTTCGGCACGCTCCAAATAGCGTGCCATCCAGTAGATTTTGTTGGCCACACGAGAAAGCATGATTAAACTGTCTCCATGTCAACGACCCAGGTATCCTTACTACCGCCCACTTGCGAGGAATTAACAACTGTTGAACCTTTGCGTAGTGCCACACGTGTCAGGCCGCCGGTTGTAACCATGGTTTGCTTTCCACTCAAAACAAAAGGACGCAAATCCAAGTGGCGTGGCTCCACGCGATTGCCTATCAAGGTGGGTGCGGTAGAAAGTGTTAGCATCGGTTGTGCAACATAATTGCGCGGGTCTCGACGGATCAGATTTACAAATTTTTCACGCTCTTCCTTGCTCGCTTGTGGCCCGATAAGCATGCCATAACCACCTGATTCATTGGCTGGCTTAACAACCATTTCATGAATATGCTCAACAACATGTTCGCGCTCCTGTTTATCGATACATTTATAGGTTGGCACATTCGGCAAAATAGCGTCTTGATCCAGATAATATTTAATCATATCCGGCACAAAAGCGTATACCACCTTATCGTCAGCCACCCCGGCTCCGGGTGCATTGGCTAATGCAACTTTACCCGCTTTCCAAGCGCGCATGATTCCGGGCACGCCCAGCAAGGAATCGGATTGAAACGCTTCCGGATCAAGGAACAAGTCATCAATGCGACGATAGATCACATCGACCCGCGTAAGTCCTTCGATGGTACGCATGCACACAACGTCATTCTTGTCCACAATCAGATCACTGCCCTCAACCAATTCTGCCCCCATTTGCTGCGCTAAATAGGCATGTTCAAAATAAGCAGAGTTGAAAATACCTGGTGTCAGCACAGCAATTTCAGGCTGATCTCCGGGCCGTGGTGATAAAGCGGCTAATGTGTCATATAACTGCGAGGGATAATCGTCGACGGGCAGGATATTGCATTGGTCAAACATTTCAGGAAACAATCGCTTCATTACCAGGCGATTTTCCAACATGTACGAAACGCCTGATGGAACACGCAGATTATCCTCCAGCACATAAAATGTGCCATCTTTGTCACGCACCAAATCTGAACCACAAATATGCGCCCAGATATTCAATGGTGGATTTACGCCCACACATTCCGGGCGAAAGTTTTTAGAGTCTTTAAGCAATTCAGCAGGAAAAATATTATCCTTAACAATGTGTTGCTTATGGTACAAATCATCAATAAAAAGATTCAAAGCCTGAACACGTTGTTTAAGGCCAGCTTCCACTTGTTGCCATTCTTTTTTATCAATAATGCGTGGAATGATATCAAACGGCCAAGCACGATCTATAGAACCTTCTTCTTCCGTATAAACCGTGAATGTGACGCCCATGACATGGATGGCGGATTCTGCTGCCAACTTATACTCTTCAATATCTTCGTCTTTCAAGGCACGCAAATAACTACATAAAGTCTGCGCAGCAGGGCGCGGTCTCCCACTGGCCCGCAGCATTTCGTCATACAGATTTTTTACCTTATAACTTCCCCAACGAATGGTCATTATGTTCTCATCATGTATCGTATAGATAATTTCAAAGTAACATGCATCTAAAGCAAAATACAAATGTGCGTGTTATCTATTTTTCATCCTTCCATATATCTTGTCCTTCAGGACAGATTTCAACTCCTTAATAATTATACATTTTCCGACGTTCGATAAGGCTGACGGTTCATCAAACCCGATTCATTCAGAGCATCTATTTTAGTGAAAATTATATAGTTTCTTACTTCTTCAACATTCAATTACCTGTATAACCTTTCGGTTTTCTCCAACACCTTAACCACTATCAATGGCTGCGGTTGACTATTAAGCCCACCTTCATTTAAGTTTTTTCATATGACCAGCTCTCCTTTTGGTGCCACACGATTCTTGCTAACGATGTAAACTATCAGGTACGCACGTCAATACGGAGATACACTAATTTAAGATACTGAAAAAATAGATTTTCAGGCAATGTACCATTTGTTGCAAAAACATGTAACGATAAGATGGAAGATTTTAGTCAATAACTAAAAATCGTGGATTAATCGGCAGCTTCCGCCACCAACAGATCAAATGTTATACCCCGAAGTCTTGAGCAAAGCCTTCGTAATTTCCATAACTCTGGATTAAAGGTTACCTTATGCGGTTACATATACGCCACATAACTCGATACTATTATGATGATTCGGTTTTTCTTGAACCTCATTATCTTAATTTTTACCCTCAACATCGATCTTACTTGCAAGTTGAAGCCTTCGATCTCAAAGTAGACCCCATCTCAGACGGGCTCTTCCCCTTATTGAATATTGAGAATTCATTACAATATCAATGTTGGTTTAATAAAACTGTGAAGCATCTTGAGATTAACGCATCCATTAAGGTGCACTCTACTCAATTTAACCCTTTTGGTTTCTTCATAGATATGAATGCCCTGGAAATGAACAGTCAAGAACACTTTGGATATTTGAGTATCAATCAGTCTATTTCACCTGAAATGCAAGCCCTATTGTTGCCCTATAGGTCGCTGCCACCTAACGAATTACTGACACCGGTAAATGAAATTTTGCAATTAATCAATCAACATTGGAATCATACGGTAAGATATGCCGAAGATATACACGAACCCTCCGATTGCTTTCAGAGAAAAAATGGATCATGTCGTGACTTATCATGGATGATGATCACCATGCTTAGATCTCTGGGGATACCCGCACGCTTTGTTAGCGGATACGCCTTCAATCCGGAATTAGGAGAAGGGCATGAACTACATGCCTGGGTAGAATTCATAGCACCAGGAGCAGGATGGGTCGGCGTAGATCCAAGCGCTGGTATTTTTACCAATGAAGCGTATATACCAGTTGCCGCTAGTAAAGATCCAAAGAAAACTTTACCCGTGTATGGTTCCTATCGGGGCGGTGTAAGTTCAAGATTGGAAACAGAAGTAAAAATACTAGAACTCTAAGGAATTAAATTGTTTTCCCTACTGCACCCGTAACAAACGCATTACATGAATAGTGTCCGATTTCAGATAAAAAAATTGTGACATAACCACTCTGATTTATTTTTATATAAAACATATGACTTATTGCCTCGCCATCAGTGTTAACAAAGGACTGGTGTTTGCCTCTGACTCAAGAACCAACGCTGGCGTTGATTATGTAACGACTTATAGCAAAATGAGTACGTTTGTCTGGCCTGATGAGCGCATCTGTGTTGTGTTGACGGCTGGCAATCTCGCTACCTCGCAGGCAGTTCTCAACAACATTCGAACTGATTTGGAAAAACCAAATGCCAAAATGAATTTACGTAAGGGCCTTCATTTATATGAGGTGGCGCACTATATTGGCCAGCTCAGCCAAGAAGAGCAACGCCAGCATGCTGATGCAATGAAAAAAAGCGCTAATGGCGGTGCTGAAGCCAGTTTTATTTTGGGTGGGCAAATTGCCGGGCAACCCTCAGAGATTTTCTTGATTTATCCGCAGGGGAATTATATCAGTGCCTCACCGGAAACACCTTATCTGCAAATCGGTGAGAATAAATATGGCAAACCGATTCTGGATCGCATCATTACGACCACCACTTCAATCGAAGACGCTGCACGTTGTGCGTTGGTATCTGTGGAATCCACTATCCGCAGCAATATCTCTGTAGGTCCACCCATCGAACTGGCAATGCACACCAGTGATACTATTCAAGAACCCTATCATTTAAAGCTAACACTCAATTCCCCAATGTACAAGTCAATGCAGAAGCAATGGAATGAGGGAATGCGCAGAGCTTGCGCCCGCTTGCCCCGCTTTGAGTGGGAAAACGCACATGTAAAGAGTGATTAATGACTGATTTCGGTTACGATTTGGTGAATGTATCGAAGTTTATTCAACGAAGTATTGGAAATCACAAAGGGATAGGCATCGTCCATACCCATACTGCGGTTAAGCGCATTCAATGCAACCGATAAACGACACCAATCATCGAACAACTCATCAAACGAAGCAGGGGTACAATAACCGCTGCTCATTTGAGTGCTATCGATTATTACAGGTGGAGAAACATCATGTCCATGGATTCTAAATCCAAAATCATGTGCGGTTTCGACCGTATCCACCATATGCAAATAATGCGCCCATGTCTCCGCCCAGTCTTCCCAAGCATGCGTGCTGGCATAGGCACTAATCCAAATATCCCGCCAAAATGTTGGCGGGCCTTGATCATAGTAGGATTTTAGCGATTGTTGATAATCTAAGCGTTCATCACCAAACAATTCACGAAAACTGTCAATCCTGTCTGTTCCTTTTATCAAGAAATCCCAATAGTAGTGCCCGGATTCATGCCTGAAATGGCCCAGCAAAGTACGATAGCGCTCATTCATTTTGTCCCGCATCTCTATGCGAGAGCCGTGTTCTGCTTCAAGCAGGTTAATAGTGATCATGCCCGAATTATGGCCTGTTGCAATACTATGACCGACAGTCAATTCACTACTGAATTCTCCTCCTACAGCTTCATCCTGCAAGAATTCAAAACCCATTCCTTTAGACGGATCTTGCTCTCGACTGACTACCGGCAATCTCAGGCTATACAAGGTATACAGTAATCGCCGCTTCGCAAGTTCAACGCGATACCATAAGGTCAGATTTTGCGCCGTACTGAGATTTGGAATAATATGGTTAAGACGACATGAAACGCATAGACGATGTTGATCATCAACTGACACCATCCAATTACAAACATTATAATCCACATTATTCTTACATAAGCGGTAGGTTTGTTTATTAAGTAAAGCCAACCAAATACCCTCAGCAGATGGCTCCAAAGCGCTTAGCTGGCTTTCATCCGGTAAATAACCCACCATCCGACTGCAGGAGAAACACTGACTATTCTCAAAATGCAGATTATTTCCACAATGACACTGGAAAGTTTTCAAACGAAAATCCTATATCGAGCTGAATTCCAAGACTATAGATTACAGCAAAACTCTGAGGATGGTGTTTTTTGTGTCGCGAATTCAAGTATGGAATGCAATGATTAGTTCGTGATTTGATACAAGACGCCCATACATTCAACCAAACATTCCATTGATGAAATATATTCTTAAACATATTGAAATATCACAAAATTTTGAGGTGTTATATGAAAACATTCATAACCATGATTACCATCACAGTCACTTTGTTTGCTGGCACATTACAAGCGGACGAGGGTCATCATCATTCAGGCGCTTTCGACCAGGAGAAATTGGGTAAGGTAAACTTTCCAGTTTCCTGCACACCGATGGCGCAAGCGCAATTTAATCAAGCAGTGGCGATGCTACATTCGTTTTGGTATGAAGAGGCGGAAAAGACATTTCGCCAAGTTACTGTGATTGATCCGGATTGCGGCATGGGATACTGGGGCGTCGCTATGAGCCTTTATCACCAGTTATGGGCGACGCCTCCGGTTGCAACAGAATTGCAAAAAGGGCGAGAGGCATTACAACAAGTAAGCAAACAAACGATCAAAACGAAAAGGGAATCAGCCTATCTTGAAGCTGTTGAATCCTTGTATCAATTCGACGAAAAAGCAGATTACGGCGCAAGAAAGCTGGCATACCAGAGCGCGATGGAGCGGATCATGACGCAAAATCCTGATGATCACGAAGCTGCCGTGTTTTATGCGCTGGCTTTGATTTCTACGGCTTCTCCAAGCGACAAGACTTTTGCCAACCAGAAAAAAGCATTGGGTATTCTGCAAAAGGTACTGGAACATGAACCGGATCACCCGGGTGTGACCCATTACATCATCCACAGTAGCGATTATCCCGAACTGGCCGGGCTGGGACTGGATGCAGCGCGGGCATATACACGCATTGCACCGGCAGTACCGCATGCGTTGCACATGCCATCGCATATCTTCATTCGATTAGGGCACTGGCAGGATGCTGTGCAATCCAACTTGGCCGCCTATCATGCGGCAAAGATGCATGCACGGGAAAATGCCTTAACCGAAACCTGGGATCAGCAATTGCACTATATGGATTACACGATTTACGCTTATCTGCAGATCGGAGAGACAGAAAAAGCTCGGAAAATCTTACAAGAGCTGCAATCGATTAAAAAAGTGCAGCCGGAAAATACCACGACCGCTTATGCATACGCGGCAATTCCAGCACGCTATGCCATAGAACGTGCCCAATGGCACGAGGCCGCTGAACTCAACGTCAATCCAAGCGATTTTCCGTGGCAACAATTCGGTTGGTGCGAAGCCATCACACACTTTGCCCGTGGCTTGGGAGCAGCAAGAACTGGAAAATTAACTATTGCTCAAAATAGCCTGCAACGACTGGAAACGCTACGTGATGCCGACCGGGCTGCCAATAAAGACTATACTGCTGATCAAATCGAAATCCAGCGTTTGGCAGTTGCAGCCTGGGTAGCGCACGCGAAAAGCGAAACAGAGGATGCGTTGAAACTTATGCGTGCTTCGACTGAGCTGGAAGATTCAACCGAAAAAGACAATGTCACGCCAGGTGCAATCATTCCCGCCAGGGAATTGCTGGGAGAACTGCTGCTTGAACTGAAACGGCCGAGTGAAGCGTTGCAGGAACTCGAAGCTTCACTAAAGCGCACACCCAATCGTCGTAATGCCATTTATCGTGCAGCACAGGCAGCCAAGCTTGCTGGGGATCAGTTGAAAGCCGACCAGCATGAGCAACAGTATCAGCAATTGATGACATCCAATCAGTTGCGTTGATCAGAAGCAGGAATTATTTGAAGATTTTCTTTGTCAGATCTGGAAATTGTTTATAATAAAAACATGAAAGCATACAATTACAAATGGTTATTGGTTTTTTTTATGCTGTGGCTGCCTCTACAAGGCGCTGCAGCAGCCGTTTTGTCCGTGTGTGTTCAAGAAAACAATCTCAGCAATCATTCTGACAAATCAATAGTAACCATCGACAGCCATCATCATGACGACTGTCATAAGCAAGCCCCTGATGGCACCACAATCAATCATCTGTTGACCAGCCTGCCCTGCGACGATGCTTCTTGTAATGCTTATAGCAGCACGCCCGTTCTCTCCGGCTTCACTGCACCGATGCTAATCAAGATCACTTCAGTAGTACCTTCATTAAATTCCGGATTCACCTCATTTGTTCCGGAACAGCCACAGCGCCCTCCATTACCCGCCTTCCTATAAATTTGCCGGTTACTTAGGCAAAAAAGCGAATTTTTTGCGGAAACGCTGCGCTTCAATACGTGTTGCGCATGAAGTGCAATGTCGCAAACTATCCGCGGTGTCTGCTCATTCTTAATCGAACAGGCGAGATTACCTATCAGGAGGCTAGCATGTTAATTTTATTCGTTATTAAAACTCATCAACAGCAACAAAATTTCATCCGGAGGCTGCGATGAAGCGCGCTTACATGGTTGTCATTACTCTGGTTGCGATTGTGATGACATCCCATGTATATGCAGATGGGAATGTAAACAAAAGCGGATCAACGGTGTTCACCCACTCAATTTCGCAGAAACTCGCAACCGTATCCCTTGTGGGCAATACCACGTTATTACCCGGCCTGATCAGGGAAGCACTAGAAAACAATCCGGAAATTCAGGCGGCACATCAAGAACGCGCAGCAGCGCAGCAAAGAATCGCGCCGGCTGAGGCGCTGGATGATCCCATGCTCGAAGCGGGTGTGATCAATGCGCCGTTGTCGTCGTCGCCATTTAACCGTGAAGATATGACGATGAAAATGATCGGCCTGTCCCAGCGTCTCCCCTTTCCGGGGAAACGTGGTCTGCGCAAGGAAGTTGCCAGCAAGGATGCGCAAGCCATTGAATATGGCTATCAGGAAACAGTTAATCGCGTGATTCACGATTTGAAGACGGCTTACTTTGATTTGGGCCTTACGCTCGAGATGATTCAATTGGTTGAAAAAAACCGGCAGACGCTGGAACATTTTTTGCGCATCACGGAAGAGCGTTATCAGGTAGGGCAAGGCAGCCAGGCGGATGTGCTGAAGGCGCAGACACAAGTCTCAAGAATGCTGGACAGATTGCTGGAGCTGTCGCGTGAGCAGCCCGTGTTTGAGGCGGAACTGATTCGCGCACTGGGACATAGCACCAAGATCGGGACTCTGGTTCCAGTGCTGCTGCACGTTCAGGAAACGCCCCTGATTCTGGAGGCGCTACAGCAGGAAGCCATGGCACAACGTCCGCAACTGTTGGCATTGCAAAGCCTGATTGCACGCAATGAAAAATCCGTTGATTTGGCGCGCCGGGCTTATTATCCGGATCTCGATGTGCGGTTCTCTTATGGCCAGCGCGACAGCATGCTCGATGGCAGCCGACGCGACGATATGGTCAGCATGACGGTGGCTGTCAATCTGCCGGTATGGCGCGGCAATAAAATCGAACCACGCATCCTGGAAGCACAAGCGCTACGTGACCAAATAGCTAGTCTGTATCAGGCTCAACGTAACGAGGTGGCAGCAAGATTGCGACAACAGATTGCGATGGCCGAACAAAGCCTTAAATCAGTCAAACTCTATCAAACCACCATTCTGCCGCAAGCGCAGTTGACTGTTGAATCCGCATTAACTGCGTATCAGGTAGGCCGGGTTGATTTTCTGACACTACTGGATAATCAGAAGACAGTATTTGATTTTGAGGCCAATCGCATCACTGCGATGGCCAATTACAACAAAGCGCTGGCTGAGATTGATTGGCTGGTGGGTAAAAAACATGCGCACTGATAACAATCCAGGAGCTTCCCATGTCATCCATGATTAAACAGGTCTTATCCGCAATCGCGCTGTTAGCCCTACTGGGCGTAGGCTATTGGTGGGGTTATACACAATCACAAACAGCCGTGGCAACGACCGCAACGATAACGACCAACGGGGAACGCAAGATTCTGTATTACCGTAACCCAATGGGTTTGCCAGATACTTCTCCAGTGCCCAAAAAAGATCCGATGGGTATGGATTATCTGCCGGTTTTCGACGGCGAAGAAGCGCCATCGGATCAAAACATTGTGACTCTCAGCACCGAAAAGGTGCAAAAACTCGGTGTGCGCACCGAAACGGCGGAGTTGCGTGAACTGATACGCACTGTGCACGCGGTGGCGACAGTGCAGACCGATGAACGCAAGCTATACACCGTAGTGACTAAGTTTGAAGGGTGGATACAACGGCTGTATGTTAATACCACGGGGCAAGCGGTCAGAAAGGGTGATGTGCTGATGGATGTTTACAGTCCTGATCTGATCGCCGCGCAGCAGGAATATTTAATCGCCGTACGCGGCCTGCAATCCGTCGCCGAAGGCGACCCGGATGTGCGCACCGCGATGCAACGACTGGTTACCAGCGCACTGCAGAAACTGCGCAATTGGGATGTCGCAGAAACTGAATTACGGCGTTTGCAGCAGACCGGCGAAGTTCGCCAGTACTTGTCATTGCGCGCACAAGCCGATGGCGTGGTGCTGGAAAAGAAAGCCATTGAAGGGCAACGCTTCATGCCGGGAGAAACGCTGTACCAAATCGCTGATTTGTCGAGCGTGTGGATGCTGGCCGATGTGTTCGAACAGGATTTGGGCATGATTCATCCCGGCCAACTGGTGACCATTCGCGTGGATGCGTATCCCGACAAGGTTTTCAACGGTGAAGTGGCATTTATTTATCCAGCGGTGACGCCGGAGACGCGCACCGCGATTGTGCGCATCGTGCTGTCCAATCCCGATGGGCTACTGAAGCCTGCCATGTATGCACGCGCCGAATTTGCATCGTTTCATAGCAAAAATAAAGTGCTGACCGTACCGGATTCGGCTGTGCTGGATACTGGAACCCGCCGCGTGGTCTTGGTAAGTTTGGGGACTGGCCGCTATGAACCACGCACGGTAAAGCTGGGCATGCATGCCGACGGCTATGCCGAAGTGCTGGGTGGACTTCGGGTCGGAGAGGCCGTGGTGGTCAAGGCGAATTTTCTGATAGACGCGGAAAGTAACTTTAAAAGCGCGCTCAACAGTTTTGGCCACACTGCATATTATCCGGTGTCCGGCGAGCAGGAAATCGCATCCAGCGCAGCAGTTTTGTCTGCTTCACAAGTGCAATATCGCGGTGAAGGCAGCATTGAGGCGATCGATTTCGCGCATGCGACGGTTACACTTGCGCACGGCCCGATAGCAAGCCTCAAGTGGCCCGCAATGACGATGGATTTTCGTACCCTGGAACCAGCGTTATTGCAATCCTTCAAGCCGGGGCAGAAAGTCATTTTTGAAATCGCCGAAGAATCGGCGGGTGAATTCGTCATTGTGCGCATTCAACCCGCAGATACTTTTCACGATCACTAGGAGGGTATCGACATGCTCAAATACGTGATTGAATGGTCGATTCGCAATGTTTTTCTGGTATTGCTGGGTACCGCATTGATCGTCGGCTGGGGTATTTACTCGTTATGGAAAATGCCGATTGACGCGATTCCCGATTTGTCCGATGTGCAAGTCATCATTTATACCGAATATCCCGGCCAGGCGCCGCAGGTTGTCGAGGACCAGGTCACCTATCCGCTCACCACCGCCATGCTGGCTGTGCCGCGCGCAAAGGTCGTGCGTGGTCAGTCGGCTTTTGGAGTTTCGTTCATTTATGTCATTTTTGAAGACGGCACCGATATTTACTGGGCGCGGTCGCGCGTGCTGGAATATTTGAGTTTTGCGGCGAACCAACTGCCGCAGGATGTGCGGCCTGCGCTGGGTCCGGACGCAACCGGCGTCGGTTGGATTTATCAGTATGTCGTAACCGCGAAAGACCGCACACTGGACGAATTACGCACCATTCAGGACTGGTTTCTGCGCTATCAATTAACCACCACGCACGGCATATCCGAAGTTGCCAGTGTCGGCGGATTTGTCAAAACTTATCAGATCACGGTCGACCCGCGCCGTCTGCAAGCGTATGACATTCCGTTGAAACGCATCACGGAAGTGATCGCCGCCAGCAACCGCGATGTCGGCGGGCGCGTGATCGAGCTGGCAGAAACTGAATACATGGTGCGTGGCCGGGGTTATCTGCGCAGCATCAGCGATCTGGAGAACCTGGTGGTGCGGGCGCATATTGGCATGCCTGTACTGTTGCGGGATATTGCCCGCGTGGAACTGGTGCCCAGTGAACGCCGCGGCATCACCGAGCTGAATGGCGAAGGGGAAGCGGTTTCCGGTATTGCCGTGGCGCGCTATGGCGAGAATGCATTGGAGGTCATTCACAATCTCGAAGCAAAAATTGACCAGATTAAATCCGGCCTGCCGCAGGATGTATCGGTCGAATCGGTGTACAACCGTTCCGAACTGATTCATCGCGCCATTGCGACACTGAGAACCGTGTTCCTCGAGCAAATCATCATCGTGGCATTGGTTTGCGCAGTGTTTCTGATGCACGTGCGCAGTGCGCTGGTGGCGATCATCATGCTGCCCATCGGCGTACTGATCGCGTTTATTGCCATGGCGCAGCTTGGCATTAACTCCAACATCATGAGCCTGGCCGGTATTGCACTGGCGATTGCGGAAATGACCGATGCCGCCATTGTCATGGTGGAAAATGCGCACAAGCATCTGGCGCGGCTTAAACCGGGGGAATCACGCACCGACGCGGTAATCGCCGCGTGTAAGGAAGTCGGGCCGTCGCTGTTCTTCAGCCTGCTGATCATCACGGTATCGTTTCTGCCGGTGTTCGCGCTGGAAGCGCAGGAAGGGCGGATGTTCCAGCCGCTCGCGTATACCAAAACCTTTGCCATGGCCGGCGCTGCCGTTCTGTCGATTACGCTGGTGCCGGTGCTGATACTGCTGCTGATTCGCGGCCGCATTCCGCGTGAAGAAGACAATCTGCTGGGCCGCCTGATGATTCGCGGGTATCAACCTATAGTCGCGGGTGTGATGCACTGGAAAAAGTCCATTCTGGTGATTGCATTGGGCGTACTGGCTGTGACGGTTTATCCGGCCATGCGGCTGGGCACAGAATTCATGCCGACCTTAAACGAGGGCACATTGCTGTACATGCCCGTCACGTTGCCGGGCATTTCGGTGACCAAGGCGGCAGAAACGATGCAGACACAAAACAAAATCATCATGAGTTTTCCGGAAGTGGCTTCGGTGTTCGGCAAGGCGGGACGTGCCGATACCGCGACCGATCCGGCGCCGCTGGAAATGACTGAAACCATCATCAATCTGAAACCGGAACATGAATGGCGCCCCGGCATGGACATCGACCAGCTGATCGCCGAACTCGATCAGGCGCTGCAAATCCCCGGTGTCGCCAACGCCTGGACCATGCCGATCAAGAATCGCATCGACATGCTTGCCACCGGCATCCGCACGCCGGTCGGCATCAAGGTGTTCGGCAACGATTTGACTGAAATCGAAACCATCGCCCGGCAAATCGAAGCCGTGGTAAAAACCGTACCCGGCACCACCAGCGCCTATGCCGAGCGCATCACCGGCGGCTATTATCTGGATATAGAGCCAGATCGGCTGGCGTTGGCACGCTACGGCCTGGCAGTGGGTGATTTGCTCGAAGTCATTTCCGTGGCATTGGGCGGAGAAGTGATTACTACCACGGTGGAGGGACGGGAGCGCTTTGATGTCGCGATCCGCTATCCGCGCGAACTACGCAGCGACCCGCAGGCCATCGCCACGCAAGTCCTGGTGCCTGCGATGGGCGGCACTATGATTCCACTGGGTCAATTAGCGCAAGTCAAGCTGATGCAAGGGCCGCCGAGTATCCGCACCGAAAACGCGCTGCTGTCCGCCTATATTTTCATCGATATTCGCGACCGCGATATCGGCGGTTACATTGCTGACGCGCAGCAAGCCGTGCAAGAACAGGTGCAATTTCCGCCAGGATACTATGCCACCTGGAGCGGGTAATTTTTTAACGATCCGGCCGCCACCGAGAAATTGAAACTGGTGTTACCGCTGACCCTATCGCTGGTATTCCTGCTGGTGTACCTGAATTTCGGCCGTCTGACCGAAACGCTGATCGTCATGCTATCGATACCGTTTTCTGTGGTCGGCGGCATCTGGCTGATGTACTGGCTTGACTACAACCTGAGCATTGCCGCGGTGGTCGGATTCATCGGTCTGATCGGCATCGCCGCGGAATCCGGCATGGTGATGCTGACCTTCATTGATCAATCACTCGCCACCATCGCCCGGCAACGCAAGGCAATGTCCGAGTCAGTAACCCTGACCGATTTGTATGACGCCGTAGTGCAGGGCGCGGTTTACCGTATCCGCCCAGTGATGATGACCATCGCCGGCAGCGTGGTCGGCCTGCTTCCGGTCATGCTCAGCACCGGCACCGGCTCCGAAGTGATGCGCCGCATCGCCGCGCCGATGGTCGGCGGCATGGTATCCGCAACGATCCTGACATTGATCATTTTCCCGGCGGTGTATGCCCTGGTAAAGGAGATTCCACTGCGGCGTGGATAAAGACGGATATATCCAACACATTCATGCTCGGCTGCCTTCGATCATGAGCTGGTTCACTTCGGTGAACCAGCTACAATCACAATAAGGTCTATTTTGTAGCAGCTTTTTATAACGCTCGGGTAAATGGCGCGCAATCGCCTGGAATTCCTGTTTATCCTGTTGCGTGATGAGGGTCGGGCCGATAAACGGGGTTTGGTTGCGGCGCAGATCCATTTTAAAGACCGGCTGATGCGACAAATCAAAAAATCTGACCATGTTCTTCAGCACCGCTTCCTGTTTTAGATCCACATCGACATCGATAAAAAATACGCGTTCCTGCCAGCGATTATCCCGAATCAATTGCATCGCGCGGTACTCGATCTCCAGCCATTGCAGCAGATAAAACTGAAAGCGGCTGAGTGATGGCGGATAGTATCGGAACACATCTTCCTGACCGGTCAATGCCCAACGGAAATAGCGCTCGCCGGTATCGCTGGTGTAATCGGCAAATGGAAAATGCCACTTGCGCATCATCTGCTCGCGCATATATTCGCTTTTGGCCACCCGCAACGGATGGCGCACCAGATGAATAAAACCGGGATTGTGCAACAGCGTCCCAGCATGGCGATTGAAGGCCTTGAGGAAAGCATGATTGGATTCAAAATAAACTGGCTCCTTGCGGCTGGCGATAAAACGGCATTTGCGCTCCAGCACCGGCAATAGGGCGTTGTCGTCATGCTGCGTATTCCAGGCGATCGGCTTGCCAAACAGCGTGGGGTTTCCAAACGTAAAATAGGGCTCGTGCGTGCTGTAACAGTGCATGATGTTCTTGGCAAAGAAATCAGCGAGATAACTCGTGCCGGAACGGCCGCTGGCGAGGGTGAACAGGACAGGCGGTGTGCGATTCATATCTTCTTTCAGGAAGCTATCGCCTGCTCAACCACCACATCCGCCAGTTTTTTCTGCAATTGGCTGGCTTGCGCGATAGTGGATTTGAGTTGGTCGCAGAGAGACATGAGTTCGTCGACTTTGGTTACGATGCGGTGTTGTTCGGGGAGAGGTGGGAGTGGGAAAGGATTAGATTCCACAAACTCTTTTGGCAATCTTCTTTGCCCAGCAGTACCAGTCATTTTTGTCTCACCAATCTGCAAAAACTGTGGAGACTTTAAATAAGCTAAGACATAACGTGGCGTAAGAGTCTTATTGACTATCCTAACAATATGTAGCTCAGTTGTACCTGCACCAATTCCGTTCAGCAAACCAGAAAATACACATGCCTTGCTATTTT
>RRZT011080040.1_pt1 | contig 15301 bp, 13 predicted proteins | sample 2165551 | NCBI WGS metagenome assembly RRZT01 (sample SAMN10456910, study PRJNA506462) | wastewater metagenome | biome: wastewater; feature: sludge; material: wastewater sludge; isolation source: wastewater sludge with Escherichia coli K12::gfp cells carrying plasmid... | place: USA: Moscow, Idaho... | reverse complement strand
TATGTGTCTGAAAAAGGTTCATTTGTAAACATTCGCCCAACTCCAAAAAGCATATGGTCGTTCATGCTGTTAAGCTTTTTGAAATTTTTTTTGGAAACACGGTAGTTATAGTTTTTGGACATATTTTCTAAATTGTTGGAAAAAGCATTCTACGTATAATATATGAAAAGAAAGAAAATTAGTTAAATAAGCGACCTTAAAAAACTCACAGGAAGAGGCTGTTCATGCTATAATTTACGGCTGTATTTTACATTTTGACTCATGCTTTTGAGTGAAATTTTAGCTGGATTTACGACATATAAATGCGGGTCATTTTTACCTGTATAATAAGGAGTATGCATGAGCGTATCGGAAATTAGACCGATTGCCATTGAGGATGAACTCAAAAGTTCATATCTCGATTATGCGATGAGCGTAATTGTATCGCGTGCATTGCCGGATGTGCGGGATGGTCTAAAACCTGTTCACCGCCGTGTGCTTTTCGCAATGCACGAGCTGGGCAATGACTACAACAAAGCGTACAAAAAATCTGCCCGTGTAGTCGGTGACGTGATCGGTAAATATCACCCGCATGGTGACTCCGCCGTTTATGAAACCATCGTCCGTATGGCGCAGGATTTCAGCTTGCGCTATCAATTGGTTGATGGTCAGGGCAACTTCGGTTCGGTCGACGGCGACAGCGCTGCGGCGATGCGTTATACCGAAGTCCGTATGCGCAAGTTAACCCATGAACTATTGGCTGATCTTGAAAAAGATACAGTTGAATGGGAAGACAACTACGACGGTTCTGAGCGTATTCCGCAAGTCATGCCAACCCGAGTGCCGAACTTGCTGATTAACGGTGTAACCGGTATTGCTGTCGGTATGGCGACCAATATGGCGCCGCACAACATGACTGAAGTTGTGAACGCTTGTTTGGCTTATGCAAATAATCCGCAAATCAGCATTGAAGGATTGATGGAGCATATCTCTGGTCCAGACTTTCCTACAGGCGGCATTATTTACGGCAAATCAGGCATTGTCGACGCTTACCGGACAGGTAAGGGGCGTTTGCATATCCGCGGTAAATATCATATCGAAGAAGACCAGAAAACTGGCCGCGGTACAATCGTATTTACAGAAATTCCTTATCAAGTTAACAAAGCAAAAACCATTGAGCGTATTGCGGAGTTAGTGAAAGAGAAAAAACTGGAAGGTATTTCTGAGCTTCGTGACGAATCAGATAAAGACGGCATGCGTATCGCCATCGATTTGAAGCGCGGTGAAAACGCCGAAGTGATCGTCAATAATCTATTTTTAAATACTCAGCTGGAAAACTCTTTCAGCATCAATATGGTCTGCCTGGACAACGGCCAGCCAAAATTGATGAACCTGAAAGATATCATCGCGGCCTTTGTCCGTCACCGCCAAGAAGTGGTTACGCGCCGCACCATGTTCGAATTGCGCAAAGCGCGCGAACGCGGCCATATCTTAGAAGGTTTGACGGTTGCTTTAGCCAATATTGATGCCATTATTGAAACCATCAAAACGTCTGCGAACCCTGGTGAAGCGCGTGAGCGTTTACAGGCAGGCGAGTGGGCTGCGGGCGGCGTTGTTGCTTTGCTGGAAAAAGCAGGTTCAATTTCAATCCGTCCAGATGAAATTGAAGGGGAAGATCTAAGCCGTCCATTCGGATTGGCAGGCAATGTCTACCGTTTGTCTCCAGCGCAAGTTGGCGCAATTTTAGAATTGCGCTTACACCGTTTAACGGGCCTTGAACAAGATAAGCTGCATGCTGAATATACTGAAATTTTAGGTCAAATTGCTGAATATACAGCAATTTTAAATGACTTTAATTTATTGATGAATGTGATTAAAGAAGAGCTTGCATTGATTCTGCAGCAGTATGGCGATGCGCGCCGTACCGAAATTGTAGAGTCGCGCATTGACTTCTCGCGTGAAGATTTGATTCCAGAAGAGCAGGTTGTACTCACTGTTTCTCAAACAGGATATGCAAAAACACAGCCGCTTTCTGACTATGCAGCGCAGCGCCGCGGCGGCCGCGGCAAGTCTGCGACCTCAATGAAGGCAGATGATTACATTCAGCATTTGATTGTGACATCAAACCATGCAACGGTATTGTGCTTCACCAATGTCGGTAAAGTTTACCGCCTGAAAGTATTTGAAGTGCCGCAAGCTTCACGCGGTTCAAAAGGCCGTCCAATGGTGAACCTGCTGCCGCTGGATGCTGATGAAACCATCACAGCAATCTTGCCGGTGATTGATGCGCCGAAGAAATTCAAAGAGCGTCTTGCTGACTTCCGCAGTTTCGTGAAAGCGAATGCTGAAAGACTGAAAGCAAATGAAATCGTCAATGCGCATTATGATGCGCTGGAAGCTGCGTTTGCAGAACTGGCTGATGGCGATGATCTTTCTGATGCATTGCGCAAGCAGTTGAAAGAGCTGGGTATCGAGCTTTCTGCAACTGATTTGGACGATGAAATTGTCGCTGAATTTGCAGAACTTGCAGAAAACTTGCGTAAAAACTTCTATGTCTTTATGGCAACAGAAGCAGGTACGATCAAGCGTGTTGAACTTGAACAGTTCTCGAATGTCCGTTCCAATGGCTTACGCGCAATTGAGCTGAATGATGAAGACACCTTGATTGGTGTAGCCATCACTGACGGCGAACAGCAAATCATGCTGTTCTCGAACGAAGGCAAGGCGATCCGTTTTGCTGAAACAGATGTTCGCGCAATGGGCCGTTCTGCGAAAGGCGTGCGCGGCATGCGTGTCACTATCGGCGCAGCGCAAGCGGAAGATGCGGAAGATGCAGATACGGATTCGGATGATGATGCGGCAGATTCTGCATTTGTCAGCCGCATCGTTTCTTTGGTGGTGGTGCCTGAAACAGGCGAAGTGCTTTGCGCATCTGCTAACGGTTACGGTAAGCGTACGCCAGTCGATGACTTCCCAACCAAGAAACGCGGTGGTAAAGGCGTTATTGCAATTAAGACCTCTGAGCGTAATGGCGAGCTGGTCGGCGCAGTTGCCATTGATGCGTCTAAAGAGTTGATGCTGATTTCTGACGGCGGTACTTTGGTTCGTACCCGTGCGTCAGAAGTTGCGCAAACTGGCCGTAATGCTCAAGGTGTGCGTTTAATCCGTCTAGGTGAAAATGAAACACTGGTTGGCGTAGAGGCGATTGAAGCTGTGGAAGAAGATGATGAACTGCTGGATGATGCATCTTTAGCGGCATCCGCTGAATTGGCGGCAGATGATGAAATCATTGCTGAAAATACAGAAAATGAATCTGATTTGAATGAGCCTGAAGAAGACTGATTTTAAATCAATAAAAAGGGCGCTTCGGCGTCCTTTTTTCTATGTCGGCCCTAGATAGATGGATGAGAATGATGATGAAGCTTCAATATGCTGTATTGGCGTCTGCACTGGCTTTAGGCGGCTGTGAGAAATTGGGTCAGCAAGCGATGAATGCGATTCCTGACCCGAGCGCAGCGCAAGCTCAGGCGGCCCAAGCTGCCTATGATGACTTGCGAGCGCAGAATTTTAGTCAGCTGATGACGCGTTTAGAGCCGGAACTGCAGGCGCGGTTCAGCGGCAATGAAAAAGAAATGCATAAATTTGCGCGCGGCTTGCCAAAGGAAAACTATAAAACCAAGAAAATAGTCGCGAAAAACATAGTCAAGGCAACCAATCAGCCCAGTAAGTATACGGTGACGTATGAATATGCGTATGACAAAAATTTAGTGCAGTATGATGTCAGTTTTGACAAGGCAGGCGGCAGCGCGAAAATTCGTGATTTAAGCGTGTCTGTATTTGGCGAGAAGATTTAAAACAGAATTTGCTGTTTTTTTTTTGATTCAATGGGAAAGAAATCTAAAAAAAGGATGTTGAGGCATCCTTTTTTTGTTGCAGATTGAAGCACCGATTTTATGCATTTAAATAATCTGACGGTATTGCAATTAGCTGAAATATTGACAGCAATGCTATGGATGTAAATTAGCGAACATAATTGTGTGAATACGTGTTTAACATTAGCATTGTGCTACAGTTCAAATGAGCAGAAGCATAGTGGAATGATGATGATCGGAGCCAGCACGCAGCAAAATAGCAAATCGGCAGTATTGTTTGAAGCTTTAATTCAGCGAAATAATGAGAAAATCATGGTCTTAGTCGGACAGAATGTCCGAGCAGCTTTGTTTCAGAATACAGACGCTTTAAACCATGTTTATGGAATTTTACCGGATTATTTTTTGAACCAAGCTGAAATTATTGCTGTTGCGCAGATAGATGAAAAGGCAGTCGGTGAAATCACGAAAATTGATTACGCATATATGTATCCAGAAGAAACAGTGTTGTTTTCTGTGGTTTACCAAGGACATGAGGGGGGAGATGAAGTTGTAGGATTGTGGTTGGATGTACAGCATAGTACCGCTATTTAAATCACTATACTTTATATTGAAGCTTTAAAATTTTCATAATTTGAGGTACAAAAAAGGACGCCGAGGCGTCCTTTTATATGCAGTCAATTTTAAAGTGTGTTATGCAGCTTAGGATCGTAGTTCTTTTGCTTTTCGTAATCGAACTCGCCTTCCCATTTACTGATCACGAGAACAGCCAATGCATTGCCGATCACGTTCAGAACAGTACGCGCCATATCTAAGATACGGTCAATACCGGCAATGAATGCAAGGCCTTCGAGCGGAATGCCGACACTGCCCAGCGTTGCTAACAGTACGACGAAAGACACGCCAGGAACGCCAGCGATGCCTTTAGAGGTAATCATGAGTGTCAGGACAAGAATGACTTGCTGGCCCAGGCTTAAATCAATGCCGTACAGCTGCGCAATGAAGATTGCAGCGATACTTTGATACAGTGTTGATCCATCCAAATTGAATGAATAGCCGATTGGAATCACGAAGCTGGTAATCGGTTTTGGCGCACCGTAAGCTTCCATTTTTTCCATAATGCGCGGCAGCACTGTTTCTGAACTGGCAGTTGAATAAGCTAAGATCAATTCATCTTTTAAGATTTTAATAATCGCCCAAATGCTGAAACCGCAAATTTTGGCAACAAATCCTAAAACGACAAAAATAAAGAAGAAAATAGCGCCATATACCAATAATGCAAGCTTGACTAAAGGCAGTAATGAACTGAAGCCAAAGTTCGCGACAGTCGCAGCGATTAAGCCGAATACGCCTAAAGGCGCAAACATCATAATCATGTGAGTGACTTTGAACATGGTTTCAGAAACGGCATGCAAAACACTGATCAGCGGCTGTTTGGTTTCTTTTGATAAAGAGCCTAAGCCAATGCCAAACAGCACCGAGAAGAAAATAATCGGCAGCATTTGCCCGCTGGTTAAAGCAGCAAAGAAGTTTGGCGGGATCAAAGATAATACAGTTTGCACCAATCCATGTGAATGCGAACTGACTTCATGGGATGTTTCCTGATATTTGGAAATATCCACTTGGGTCAGGGTCGACATGTCAATGCCAGCGCCGGGCTGGAAGACATTGGCTGCAACTAAACCGACAATAATTGCAATAGTGGTAATGATTTCAAAATACAAAATGGTTTTGAAACCCAGTTTACCCACATTGGAACCATGACTTGCATTGGCAATGCCTAAAATCAGCATTGAAACTACAAGCGGGATTACAATCATTTTAATAAGGTTAATAAAAATTGAACCCAGCGGGGTCAATAAATTATTTACTAAGGCATCACGGTATTCAGGAGAATAGTGGAGAATAGAGCCTAAAAGTATACCTAAAATGAGTGCAATTACGATTTGCCATGCAAGGCTCATCTTAATTTTTTTCATACTCAGCTCTGAAAAAACTAAATTAGGGACAAAAAAAATCTGCATGAACTCTTGCGCTGCATCTAAAAAATGGCGCTGCAAAGGCAAGAGAAATTTTGGCAGATTGGGTTAAGCCTATTTTGAAGTTTTTATGAAAAATGAGCTAACTATTTTTATGATATTGCTGTTGATTGGTGTTTTTTCTTTCAGTTTTATTTAATAATCCGATTTAGGTGATAAAATTAAGTTATGAAACAAATAAAAATGATTAATAATTGACTAGTTTGGCTTAAGTTTTAATCTATAGTAAGACCAGCATAGGCAAACGCCGGCAAAAGCGCTTAAATAGATTAATTTAGGCACAACAATGCTGGTCGGCACTCCCATCTGGTTCAGCTGGATAAACATTTGAATGCCTTGGGTAGAAGGCAAAAAACTGCCTAGCCACTGCATCCATAAAGGCATTGCTGCGTGCGGCCATGCCGTGCCAGAGAGCAAAAATAGCGGAATTGAGGTGAATACAATCAGATGCCCAGCCCGTTCAGGCATATCTAAAAATGAGGCCAGCAGCATAGCAAGGCCAATGATGCAGCTAATGAATATCGGTACCGCGATCAGCATGCCCATAAAATTTCCGCCGCGCGGATAATCGTACAGCCAGAAGGTAAAGCCGAACAGATAGAAACAGCCCAAACAGCCAATCGTAAGTATGGCCGCGAAAATTGCCCAAAATTCAGCTGCAGCAGGTTTCCATTGATACTGTTCACGGTAGCTTGCCAGCAGCATGCACAGTCCAAGTACAATGGTCTGGTGAATAATCAGCGGCGCAACTGCAGGGAAAATATAACTGCCATAGCCAGATAAGGTATTGAATAGCGGTATTTGATGAATGGACAGTGCAGGAGAGAAATGTGAAATATAGCCAAATTTTTCTGCCTGTTCCGCCAGTGCATTTTCAATAGATGTGGCAAGACCAAGGCCAATTTGTTTGGTTTTTAAAAAATTTGCAGCGCTGAGATATAAGCCGACACCGCCAACTTCGCCATGGCGGATGCTGTTGGATAAATTGTCAGGCAAAAGCAAAATGCCATCCGCCTGCTGGCGCTGAACCATTTGTTCAGCTTCTAAAAAGTTAGCCGTGACGGCCTTAATCTTTACATTTGGACTGTTAGAGACTTGTCCAATAATTGCGGATGTCATTGCACTTTGTTCTTCATCGACAATCACAATCGGCAAAGCCTGCGCTTGCTGCGCCTGATAAGCTGTAGGATAAAAAAAGCTGTACATAAAGACCGACAGAATCAGCGTGGTCAAGATAGATGAATTGGCAGCAATGTTTTTAAAAGTCTGAATGTAGTAATGGAAAAACTTTTTCATGACTGAATCTCCTTGGCGCATTTTTTCAAGAAGACATAAGCCAGTGCAAAATACAGCACGCTATATACAACGAGCAGGGCAAAAGGCTGCAATGACGATGACAGCGGGCTGCCAATCACCCATTGTTCGGTTTGCAGTTTGGCATAAGGCGTGTAGGGGATAATATGCGCCCAAAACTGGGTGAACATCGGAGCATTATTGAGGGGCAGGGTCACGCCTGCAAAGCTGAGCGATGAACCGCCGTAGACGGCAATCACGCCAAAGGTTTTCGACAGATTTTTTGTGGCCAGCACAATTGCGCTGCTGATAAAGGCATAGGCGCTGTAAAGTAAAATCTGAGCGAGCAGAATCAGACATAAATGGCCTGCGACAAACCAGCCGCGGATGCCAATCAGCCAAATCATCCACAGCCATGTCCAAATGCTAAAAATTAAAATATAGACCAAGTTTTTAGACAGCAATGCACTGAACAGTGTTTGACCATGCAGCCATTGCTGTGCAGTTTTAAATTTCAGTTCCTGACCCACAGAAAAGGCCACGCAGCAGCAGAGCAGCAAATGCAAAATAGCTGGAATCATGTAGGGTTCTAAATAGAACTCATAATTCAGCCCAGGGTTATATAGCGGAGAAACTTTGACGTTAGGTGTTGGCACATCTAAATAAGGGATGGTACTTTCTAAGTAATTCTGACCCATAAAATCAGCCATGGCCTGCAGCGTCCCCAGCAGCATGGCAGACGAAATGGTATTGCCCACACTAAAATAGCTTTGATTATAGGCAATGCTGATTTCGGCATCTTTGGCTTGAACCAAGCGCTGTTCTGCGCCTGCTGGAATATGCACATAGCCCCAAATTTTATTTTGATTCAGCTGCTGTTCGACTTCAGTTTGACTGTCGCTGATGAGCGCAATTTTCACAGCGCTGCTCAGGGCTAAATGATGTTCGATGCCGCGGCTTAAATTGCTGCGGTCTTGATCAATAATGGCAATTGGCAAATGTTCAGGCTTGCCTTGTGCAAACATGCTGCTGAACAGCACGACAATAAATAAAGGCGCAAGGGTGACTAAGCACAAGTCCCATTTGTGCTTAAGTAAATACTGCAATTCACGCCAAACGCCTGCCCGCATATTTATTGCGCCTCTTTCACTTTAAATAATACGCTCATGCCGACTTTTAAATCTGGCATAGTCTGTACAGGCGCAAGATGCACTTTAAAGCTGCGGATGTCATAACCGCCGGTTTGGCGGGTGGTTTTAATGGTGGCGAAATCACCTTCAGCATCAATATATTTAATTTTAAATTCAGCCGTTTGACCCAAGGCAGGAATATAGCCGCGCATGGTTTTGGCTTTATATACAGACTGATATTGATCTTCACGGACATTGAGGCTGACGTGCAGATCATCATCCTGAATAATGCTGACCACAGGAACAGCCATCGCAACCAGCTCTGAGGGTTTACCGTAGGTTTTAGATACCGTTCCATTGATCGGCGATAATAATTTAGTTTCTGCTTCTAGAGCATTCGCTTCGGCTACAGCGGCTTTGGCAATGCTGACCTGTGCATCTGCAGAAGATTTTTGCTCTGGTGTGCTGCCGCGTTTGGCGCGGGCATACTGTTGATACGCAGCTTCTGTTAATTCAGCCGCGGAAATCGAAGCGGCGTGCATTTCATCTCTGCGCTGACGTGAAATAACGCCTTCTTGAAACAGTTTGGCGCCGCGCTGATAGGTGATTTGCGCTAAGTTCTGCTGCGCTTTCATGCTTTGCCAGTTGGCATACAGCGTGGCAATATTTTCTTCCTGTGAACCGCGGTCTGCCGTTGACTGCAGCGCTAAAGCAGACTGCAATACTGCAAGCGCCTGCTGTTTCTTTGCATCAACTTCTGGGCTGAACAGGCGCACCAGTTCTTGGCCTTTAACCACTTTTTGACCATCATGCACATACATTTCTTCAATGCGGCTGGGCACTTTGGTGGAGACATGAATGGTTTCGGCTTCCACCCGGCCTTGCAATTCGACTTCTTTGGGCTGATAGCTTTTCCATAAGCCAAAAGCAATTAATCCAAGCAGCAGAATCAATACAATGCAGATGGAGATTTTAATGGCTACAGATTTTTTAGGATTTTTCAGCGGTACGGCGGACTGCTCCGTCTGCTGATGCTTAGAATCATCTTTGGAAGCCGTTAAGTTTTTTTCATGATTGGCATTCGCGCTTTCAGATACAGAGGAGTTTGTTTGAGCATCATGATTGGATTGCTCAGGTGAAATAGGCTTCTCTTCAGATTCAGGTGAGTTTTGATCTTGATTCATAGGATTCCCCATCTGAAATTAGCGGACATAGCGTGTATTGGGCTGATTGATATAGCCCTGGAACTGTTCAATCGAACCGTGGCTTTGCAGTAAAGCTGCCAGCGACATGACATATTTATAAGCATTCAGCGCAGTTTCGGTTTTTAAAATACTTAATGCATTTTGTGCATCAATCACTTGTGTCGCCGTGCCCATATCTTCTCTAAAAGACAATTCCTGAATGCGTAAATTTTCTTGGGCGGCTTTTACGTTTTGCTGCAGCAATTGGTCACTTTGCTGTGCAGTGACCACTTCGCTATAAGATTTATAAATGATGTTCTCAATTTCTTGCTTGGCGCGCTCAGTGATCAGCTCTGAAGCATAACGCTGCAATTCAGCTGCTTGCACATTTTTATTTTTATCGATGCCGGAGAATAAGTTGTAGCGGGCTGCCACACCGACAATCCAGTTTTGCTTATCGTCCAGGCTATATTCGCCAAAAGCAAAGACACTGGGTTTTTTCGCGGCATTTTGCACTTTGACATTGGCTTTGGCCAGCTGTGTATCCATCTGCATTTTTTGAATGAGTGAAGACTGTTCAGGAAAACTTTTCAATAAGCTGTTTAAAGCCAAACTTTGTGTCGAATTGACAAACAGCGGGGTACTCAGGTCGGTAATTTGGCTGCTTTGCAGTAAGTTATTCAGCTGAAATAAGCTGGCTTTATAGCCGGCTTGTGTATTTTGATGGGCGCGTTCGGCATTATTACGCGCGACTTCAAACTGCATGCGCTGGCCTTTGCTGATAAAGCCTTGCTGTTCCAGCTTGAGGGCATTGCTGTAATGTTTTTGCATGGACTGCAAATTAAATTGACTGCTGGCCTGCAGCTGTTTTTACAATTGCGCATTAAAATAAGCCTGTATGAGTTCAAAGCGCTGCACATCCTGCTGCTGTTTGGTATTGAGCAGACTGCGCTGGGCTTTTATATTGGCCACTTCTTTGGCGCTGGAAGTCAGCCCGCCTGTATACAAAGGCATCATGATGGATACGGTTGGGCGGATCACCTGATCATTTAATGCCACTTGATATTCATCTGGAATTAAGCCCACACCATCATGGATGGTTTGGTTTAAGCCTTCTTTCAGCGGATCGGCTAAACCGCCGAGATTCGGGTTGGAATTTTGCCATTCATCAATTTTGCTGTTGACGCCATTTGACAGCGACTGCTCTAAATTGCTTTTGACGGCCCCTAATGGGATATCCAGTTCATTATGAAAGGCATAAGCGCGCACGTTTAAATCGACCCGCGGCAGGCCAAGGCCTTTAACGGCTTCTGCTTCCAGCTGTGATGCCCGCTGCAATGCCTGATTGGCTTTGGTGCTGTAAGAGTCTTGCAGTACGTTTTGCTCAGCCTGTTGAAAGCTGATGCTTTGGGCAAGGCAAAGCGAACTGAACAGTAATGAAACCGTAAAAATTGAACTTTTCACTGTAGCGCTGGTTATATTGTTCGCTTGATTTTGTTGTTGTTCAGATCTGCATAAACTTGATGAATGCTGTAACATCAAATAGATTCTCCGTATCGTCAAACCCAGTATAAAGCAACCGTTCAGCGATATGCTTCTTATACAGCTGTTCATTTTTTTGAAATTGTTATCAGGATGTAATAAATCAGAATAATCGGCTATATTGTATTCACATCATCATGTTTAATAAATATAAGATGGATTTACAAGTCAAAGCGCCAAATAATTTTTCAGATTCATATACCTTAAATGAAGCCATTGCGCTGTTTTATCAAAAAAATGGTTTTGGCCCAATAGCCGGTGACCGTGAGCCTTTAACTGTAGGTGTATATACAGGCTGCTTAATTGTGCCAATGCCCAATATTGGCGTGCGCCATAAATATTTAAAATATCACGATATGCACCATATTTTGACAGGCTATACCGTTGGGCGGATTGGCGAAGGCGAGGTCAGCGCTTGGGAGCTGGGCACAGGCTCAATGTTCCGTCATCCAATTTTAGGCGTGATGAATTTGATTGCGCTGTCTACAGGCTTTTTCTTAAAGCCGAAACGGATTGTACACGCTTATGGCCGCGGGCTGATGAGCTCGAATACTTATGATTTAAAAACACGGCAATGGATTGATGCAAATGGTGATGCTCCTTTGTCTCAGTTAAAGCAGCAAAAGCTAGAAATCAAAAAATCCGTTTTTATGCCTTGGCTGCGCTGGGTTGAGTTTGCTTTTTATTTAAGCGCAGCCATGCTGATTCACGCCATTGTGGTGATTCCCGCGTTAATTTTAAGAATCATCAGCTATTTGCTGGCAGGTGAGCCCTTTATTGAAATTATCAAACCTGCAAAAAGATCAGATCTTTATTGAAGATTTAGCTTTAAATGTCCGACAGCATTGAAATATTTTCAGGATAAATTACTGCAAGCACCGTCTATCTGTGGTTAAATGCCATCATTTTATTGTGTTTCACTCTGAAAGGAAAAATCATGCGCGCGTACAACTTCTGTGCTGGTCCTGCTGCATTACCTACTGCCGTTTTAGAAAAAGCCCAAGCTGAAATGCTGGATTGGCATGGCAAAGGTCTTTCCATTATGGAAATGAGCCACCGCAGCAAAGATTATGTTGCAGTTGCAGAAAAGGCAGAAGCGGATTTACGCAAACTCATGAATATTCCTGAGAATTATAAAGTGCTGTTTCTGCAAGGCGGCGCATCTTTGCAATTCTCTGCAATTCCGCTCAATTTGCTGGGCAAAAACAGCAAAGCGGATTATATCCATACCGGTATTTGGTCTGAAAAAGCGACTAAAGAAGCGCAGCGCTATGGCGACATTAATGTCATTGAAGCGGGCACGACTGTAGATGGCAAAATGGCGATTTCTGATCAAAGCACGTGGAACTTATCTGACGATGCCGCTTATGTGCATTATGCAGATAATGAAACCATTGGCGGTATTCAGTTTGCAAATATCCCAGAAACAGATAAGCCTTTGGTTGCAGACTTCTCATCAAGCATTTTATCTGCGCCTTTAGATGTGTCTAAATTCGGCTTGATCTATGCCGGCGCGCAAAAAAATATCGGCCCAGCAGGTTTAACGATTGTGATCGTTCGTGACGATCTATTGGATCAGGCAAAACCTGAAATTCCAAGCATCTTAAAATACGCTGCGCAAGCCAAAAATGATTCGATGGTCAACACACCGTCTACATATGCATGGTACCTGTCAGGTTTGGTATTTGAATGGCTGCTTGAACAGGGCGGTGTAGACGCCATTTATAAAGCGAATTTGGCAAAAGCTGAATTGCTATATGGTTATATTGATTCAAGCGATTTTTATGCGAACCCGATTGCAAAAGCTAACCGCTCAATCATGAACGTGCCATTTACGCTAGCTAATCCTGAGCTTGAGAAGCAATTCTTGAAAGAAGCGGAAGAAAATCATTTGCTGAACCTTGCGGGACACCGTTCTGTTGGCGGCATGCGTGCAAGTATTTACAATGCAGTGCCTTTAGAAGGAGTGCAGGCGCTGGTGAATTTCATGGATGACTTTGCGAAACGCAATGCATAATCCTTGAAGAAAAAAAGCCCATCGAAAGATGGGCTTTTTTGTGTCTGCTGAATTAAAGAATAAAAGTGTGGAGTAAATATGCACAGATCATCATGCCTAAAACAAAAAATAGGCAGGCCATAGGCTCGACATGATATCGAGAAATCAGGCTGTGTCCGGCTTGCTGTATGTTTTCTTCTTGCACGATTTTCATAGATATTTATTGTCCGATCTATTTATCGTTAAATCCTATTTGTAATTTTTATTTTTACCATAAAATTTTGATTAAATAAAGTACTATCTTGATTAAAATTGCGAAACTGCTTGATTTATTTTAAAAGATGAGTAAGAAGCATAAAAACTTACATATTTTCAGTCATCTAAAATTTAATCAAGGGATTTAAAATCCTCATAATTGAATATTAAATAATCACGGAAAAGGATTAATTTTGAATTTATAAATGTGGATAAGTGTATTTAAGTTTGAATTTAAAATGCTGACTTTTGATTATTAATTGTGGATAAAATTTTGGCTGATTATCAATTATGTAATGAAATTGGCTATCAGCTAAAATAAAAAAAGCCCAAGTCTGATTTGTACAGAAAGAGGCTTTTTTTTTGAATTTTAATTAAGCAGATTTTGTGTAAATATTCGCCTGAATCCAAATGTTGCCGCGAATGAACTGGCCAACCTCATAATTTTTGTAAGCTGGGTCTTTGGTCGCAATGCGGATCAGCACGGCGGGCTGATTTTCTTCATGAATTAAAGTGACATCGTAAAGCGTATAGTCCTGATCCATAAACTGCATGGATGACTTGCCAACAACATTGCCTTGGAACCAGGCTTCATCTTCCTGGCCCATGTTTTCGCCATACAAGTAAGCCACCATTTTTGAAAAATCGACAGTGACAGGGGCTTTATCATCTTCAGACTGCGGTTCCCAAGCTTCAATCTGTTCTTGCAGGTTCGCAGGCGCCACACCATTATTGGCGGCTAAAATATCGTTTAAAGCGCGGTGGTGTTTGATTGAGGCCGGGTCATCGACAACTAATTGCTCATGTTCGGCAACGGCTTCTAATTCATAGGCCCAGCCATTCAACTGCACTAAATAGTCCTGACCCTTTTCGTATTGGCTGTGGTTAACGCTGTACAGGCTGTCAAAGGCATATACGGAAGTGTCGGCGCCTAAATTTAAGCAGAGTACGGCTTGAATATTGGACTTGCAGGTAATAATCCGGTCGATGCTGGCCTTGAATTTATACGGGCTCTCGAAGCACGGAAATGCGGTTTTTACCGCTTTGGGTTTGTTGTTTTCAACTTCAATCACCTGAGTCAGCTGCACTGAGGCTTTACTGGGGCCCTGAATCAGCCAAGTGCCGGTGTCCATATCGCATTCTGCAGCGCACAAGCCCATTGGCATCACAGGAGCATCCAGAGCTTGACCGAGCCATTGAGGAACATCGGTACACGGTTGTTCTGTTAATAAATTCCAGTGTTCAATGTGGCTACCGAAGTTCTGATCTTCAATAGTGATCATTTCTGGTCTGTTCTGATTTTTCATAAGCACGATTGATGTTGGGTTGTATTTATGTATTAAATCGAGGGTTATTTGAAATTTTCAAGTCTTGAGCGCTAAATATTCCGTATTCAGCCGTTATTTTCAGTCTAGACCATGTAAAAATGACTGAATAGAAGTGAATGCTCAAGATGCTGATGTGCAAAATCAATAACGGCTTGGACATCTATGCTTATTTCATCTGGACATTTTTCTGATTTAGCGTTCAATCAGATTGCATCAAGTCGTGGAACATGAAAAATCATCAAAAAAAGCCAAGATTGGTAGGTCTTGGCTTTTGGGTATATGATAAATCATTGAAAAATATTTAATAAATCTAAGAATTTCGTATAACGTGTATTATGTTAATTTTAGGTAAATTAAAAAATAACCATACATTTTGGAATGTTGATTATATGGAAGTGACATTAGATCAAGTGAGATCAGTATTTGGGGACATACTTCAAAATCGAATGACACGAGAGGAAGCAAGTGTATGGGCTTTTTCAGTAATATCAGCATCAGATAATGATTCATTAACTCTAATACCTAATGAAAAAAAAGATAAGGTATGGAAAGGCATAGTATTTCTTGGTGGAATAGATTTAATAGGAATTTCAGATGGTTATCTTTTTAATGAAGAGGATATTATTTTCGCAATGACTGAACGCATTTAACATAATGGCGATTATACTAATTCGCTTTGATAGAAC
>RRZT012222910.1_pt1 | contig 15303 bp, 10 predicted proteins | sample 2165551 | NCBI WGS metagenome assembly RRZT01 (sample SAMN10456910, study PRJNA506462) | wastewater metagenome | biome: wastewater; feature: sludge; material: wastewater sludge; isolation source: wastewater sludge with Escherichia coli K12::gfp cells carrying plasmid... | place: USA: Moscow, Idaho... | reverse complement strand
GGGGGTGGTGCCGTTTTGTTGGACTCGTCGTTGATTCCATCACCACCAATCATGCCACAAGACCGAGCCTGCGGCGCCGGTCCATGATGCTCATGCCGAACTCCGTCTTGATCCGCCTGTCCCGGTACCAGACCATGTACTCGTCGAGCATGCCGACGAACTTGTCCATCGACACGCCCGCGAAACTGCGCCTGTGGAAGAACTCCTGCTTGAGCCGGCCGAAGAAGCCCTCCGCGGCCGCGTTGTCCGGACTGCATCCCTTCGCGCTCATCGAACGCGTCAGATCGTGCTCCTTGCAGATGCGGATCCATTCCGGCCACCGGTAGTGGCAGCCGCGATCCGAATGGATGATTGGTTTCTCCCCGTCCTTGAGCGTGGAGCACGCGTCGGTGAGCATGCCGTTGGCCAATGCCGCGTTCGGGCTCGTGCCTATCGTCCAGGCGACCGGCATGCCGTCGTAGCAGTCGATCACGGGCGACAGGTAGGCCTTGCCCGCGGGAATGGAGAACTCCGTGAGGTCCGTGACCCACAGCATGTTCGGCCGCTCGGCGTGGAAATCGCGGTTCACCAGATTCGCCGGCGCCTTGGTCAGCTCGCCCTTGTACGAGCTGTACCGCTTCGCGCTCTTGAACAACGGCACCAGGCCATGCCTGGTCATCAGCCTCATGACCCGCTTGGCCGATACCCTGACGCCAATGCCCTTCAGCTCCAGATGGATCCGCTTGTACCCGTACCTGCGTTCGCTGTTCTCGAACGCCTCGCGCACGAGCTCCAGGAGGGAAGCGTCCTTGTCGGGGCGTTTCATGGCGTTGAGCTGGTAATGGTACGTGCTGCGCGCGATGCCGACCACGGGCAGCAGGCTCCTGGCCGTCACGCCCAGCGTCTCGCTAACGGTCTTGACGAGGAGCGTCTTCTCTCGGCTGGTCAGGTTTTCCGGGTCTGTGCCCGGCTCTTTTCCCAACAGCTCCAACGTGCCCTTCCGGATCGCGATCTCGATGTCGAGCTCCTTCTTCTCCCGCCGCTGCCGTTCGACATCGGCGCCCAACTCGTCCAGACAGGCCTGTATCTCCGCCAGCCTCCTTTCCAGCGACGCCACCGCGTCCGCCAGACCGGCCGCGTCCCGCGAACCGCCAGCGGCCGTCGGCGCATCCGGGACCGCAGGTCGCGCGACGGGCCTCCCGTTCCCGGCCTTTCCCTTGCGTTCCTTCGCCACGGGCGTCTCCTTGGATCCGGCGAGCATCTGTCGTTTCCAGTTTCTCACGACGGACGCCTCCACGCCCAGTTCGGCGGCCGCCTCACGCGATTTCAGCCGTCCGGACGCGACCGCGACCACCGCCTCGCGTTTCAGTTCCTCGGGCACGGGCCCGTGCCTCACTTTGCGTTGGCCGGGGGCGAACTCGTCGATCCACGCCATGAGCAGCTCCCTGCTCTTGGGATATCCCAGCATCCGCATGGTACGGCTGAGCCGCCTGCCGTACTCGAGATAATGCTCCACGGCGACACGTTTCTGCTCGTCCGTGTACCGTCGGTACCGTTCGCCGCGTCCGGAGGGAATGCCGGTGCGCTCCTCCTCGAGCCGGTCCTTGTACCACATCCACAGCGCGCCCCTGCTGGGGTAGCCGAGCTCCCGGATCGTGTCCGCGGCGCTGTGCTCGTATTTGATGTACAGGTCCACGGCCCTGTCACGCTGCTCCCTGCTGTACTTCGCCATAAGGGGGTTCTCCTCCCGGTCGGGAAGTCCAAGAAAACGTCACCACCTCAAACCCGCAACAACTAATTGAACACAAACACGTTCGGACGGGTCATGATCCTCAGACGCGTGGCGCCGTCCGCGTCGGCGTACAGGACATGCGGCTGCACGACCGTGTCCTTGGCATCGAGCAGTTTCCTGCATAAGGTATCCGAGCAAGCCATTCCGGTCCTCCCGCCAGATGAATGTTGAGATGCTGACACCTTACAGGAGACGGGATAGCTTCTTCAATACACGACCACCAATCAAAACACCCCTCCCACAACACTAACCACCCACAACCATGTCCGAAGCCTCATATTCTTCTCACCCTGACACTTGTTTTCGAAAATAGTACCGCTGCCAACCCATCTCAGAAACAATGACGCGGTTGGTGTGGTACGCGGCCAAAACCACGCACCACACCAACCGCATGTCATGCTCCGGCTACTTCACCGTCACAGCCAGCTGATACGTGGCATCACCCGTGGTGACGCTCACGGTGCTGGTGCCGGCAGTCACGCCGACGATCAGGCCGGTTCCGGTGACAGCGACCGCAGCCCCATCGGACCACCACTTCGCGTTGGGCATGGTCACGGTCTTGCCGTTCACGCCAAGCTGTACGGTCTGCCCGGCGGTGATGGCGAGCGCACCGTCCGCCACCCCGTCACCGGTGATGCCGTCAACCGCCGGCGGCACCGTCTGGCAGCTCAGCGTGTTCAGTGTGTCACCTCCGGTCCATGCCATGGTTCCTTTCAGTTCCATGCCTGCCTTCCGGGCTCCGGGGGTTTGTTGCGAGCCGCCGTCGTTGAAGATCACGCGGTAGGCGCCGGTTCCCAGGTCGGGAACTTCGTACCGGTACATGCCGGCTTTCGCGCAACCGTCATCAGCGGTCAGCCGGGTCATGGCGACACCCGGCCATGTCGCGTTGCTCTTCGCCGAGGTGCCGTCGCCGGTGTATACGTAGGCATACAACGCGTTCCAGCCGCTCGGCTTTGATGCGTACACCACGTTCTTGGTTTCGCTGCCGGTCGGGCTTGCGGTCGCGGTCACGTCAACACTCGCGGTGACATTACCAATGCTCGCGGTAATGGCCGCAGTACCGGCTTTGAGCGCCGAAACACGCCCGTTGGCATCCACCGTGGCAATCAATGGACTGGATGAAGCCCAGGTGACCGTACCGGTTGCCGCGCTCGGCGTGACGGCGGCCGTCAGTTGTGCAGTTGCCCCGGTGTTCAGGCTGAGCTTGCCGTCAGTCACGCCGTCACCGCTGATGGCCACCTTGGTGGCCGGGGTGCTGCATTGCACTGTCCCCAGCGACGTGCCCTGTCCGTCCCACTGCACCGCCGCACCTCGCGTGAACGCCATGCCGGCGACCATACCCGCGGGATACCGGTTGCTGGAGCTTCCATTGTCCGAGAAAATCACACGGTAGGTGCCGCTGCCCAAATCAGGCACGTCCACACGGTATGTCCCGGCTTTCGCGCACCCGTCATCCGCGGTGAGCCGTGTCATGGCAACGCCCGGCCAAGATGCGTTGGATGCTGCAGATGCGGAACCATCATCCTTGTAAATATAGGCGTTGATGGTGTTCCACCACGAGGGCTTGGTCGCATACACCACGGTTGCGCCGGTTGTCTGACCGGAACCGCCCGTGCTGGAGCCACCTGTGCTGGAACCGCTGCCCGAACCGTTCGTCTGATAGTAGGCGCTGACCGCATAGGCTTTCGCGGTGCCGGCGGTGATCTTGCCGCCGGAGACGGTGATAGTGCCGCCGTTGACCTGGTCGGTGTAGGTGCCGTCGTCAAGGGTGGTGTCCGAGCCGGCGAGGTTGACGTCGCCGCCCATGTTGGCGATCACCACACCATCGTCATCGGCCTTGCCGTCCTTGGCGTAACGCTCAATCATGAGGCAGGAGTTCTGGCCCTGGCAGTTGCGCAGGTACTCGCTGTTGCCGTTCATCTTGTTGCGGAAGTGGTTGACCGCGACTACGGCTTTGTCTTTCCACATATTGTCGCCGGCATCGCCAAGCTGGGACTGCTCGGCGAACTGTGCGTTATTGCCGCCGGAGCCGACCGGACGGTTGAAGTACAGCGGGGCGCCGCCGGCACGGGAGCCGACGATGGCCCAGCCCATGCGCAGCTGGTAATCGTTGAGATAGGTGGATTCCTTGTCACTGTTCGCATAGTTGTCATGCGATTCGACCCAGGTGACCAACTGGTCATCCTTCGCACCGCCGTTACGCAGGCTCGTCAGGTTGCCGGCGTTCAAGTTGCTGCTCCTGATGGCCGCACGCACGGTCTTGCCGTAGTCGGAAGCCGTGGCACCGCCGCCATCGGAGGAATACTGGGTGAACATGTTGGTGTAGCCCGTATAGCTCAGGCTGCTGTCACCCTGGAGCACCTCACCGTACTGGTACTGGGCGCCGTTCTTCAAAATGGTCTGCCAGTACACGGAATGCTGCGAAAACTCGTCAGGAAGCTCGACGTGCTTGGCGGCATCGAAACGGAAACCGTCTACGCCGTCATTGACCGCCTCGACGAGGAAGTCCTTCATCTTGTTGGCGGCCGTCTGGTTCTCCGTGTTGATATCCCACAGGCCGAGCAGATGGCAATGCGTCACCTGCCAGCGGTTGCTGTAGTTGATCCGGTCGCCGGCGTTGCCCGGGCAGTTGGTGCGCGCATGGAACAGTCTCGTGTCTTTCCAGCTGCTGCCGATCGCGTTCCAGTCGGACGAGAAATGGTTCGCGACGATATCGACGATGATGCGCACGCCATACTTGTGGGCTTCAGCGCACATATCCTTGAGATCCTGCTCAGACCCTACCACGAAATTGCCGATGGTCGTATCAGTCGGCTGGTAAACGTAATACCAGTTCTCCGTGAATTTCTTGCCGTTGGCCGGATTCGTTTTGATGGCGCTCATCGGCTCGGTCTGCACCGACGTGTAGCCGGCCTCAGCAATCGCCTTCATGTTGTTCTTGATGGTGTTGAACGACCACATCCATGCGTGGAGGATCGCGCCGTTCTTCATATCTTTGGTCAAGCCGTACTTGGTGCGTGCGGCTTCGAAATCCGCATTGCCCAGCGTGGCGGCATAGCTGTCTCGGCCGGTTCCGGCGGCGAGCGCCGTGTGCGTGCCGACGATGGAGAAGCTCGCGAACAGCATGGCGCATGCCATGACACCGGCCAGAATGACGCGCATCATGGCATGTGGCGCGCGGCGACGCTGTGTTCCAACGGCGTCGGATGAGAGTTCAGTCGACCATCGACCAGTACTCATTGAGCCTCCTTGACTCGTTGAAGCCGGGCATCGCCTCTGTGGAATACCACGGCTCGATGATGTATGGCGCCTGACACTGTTGTCTGACGCCAGCCTCAGTCTAGGCTGGGCGCAAGCCTGAAAACGATTGCAGAAACCATGTCCGCCGGCTTATCAAACAGTTGCATCGTCGAATCCACAAACGGTTCTCGCTGTTCGCAACACTGATGCCCAATGTGTTGTCAAAGCGGTTCCGACACGCCGGGCGTGTTGAATCACCAGGGTGAAACATGACAATACGGCGTTGCAACATGCCATGCCGGTATTGCAACTTGCGTCATTACTGTCGCATATTTAACGCAAGCATTCCATTCTTCCATGGAAAATGTTGGGAATCCGGGAATGCAACGTTTGCACAGGACGGTCATTTCCGACTGCACGCCACGCATGTCTGGCATTCCGCCGGGCCTGTCTGATTTCCCCACTCACCCCTCGACATCAAGCGTGCCGAGCAGGGCCTTGTGGTCGGAACCGGCAATCGTCACCGTCTCCAAGTCCCCGACCACGACACTGCGGTCATGCACGATATGGTCGATCTCCACCAGCGACGGCACCTTGACCCGGCCACCGAACAAGGTGGTATTCGCCGGATATGTCATATGGAACCACGAGCCGTTCTGCTCGCCAGCGTCAACGAAGCGGTCACCCAACAGGAAACGGAAGCTCGCATGGTCCCACGTGGAGTTGAAATCACCCATAAGCACGAACAGGCGGGCATTCGACTGCAACTTCGCGATGCTGTCAAGGCCACTGTTCCACAGGCCCTGATTTCTGGGCCGAGGAGAGAAGGGGTGCACGCTGCCGAAGCACACCGTTCTCGATGCCATGCGCACGCATGCCGACGGCACGCTGGATGCTTCGATGGGGATTAGATCGCCGGTTGTGCTGACGGGCTTCGCTGCAGTGTACAGCACGTTCACCCCGCCGTTGTCATGGCCAGTCGGCGCGGCCACCACCGAGTACGGCAGCGCACTACCCAGCCCGGCGGCCGCCAGACGCTGCAACAGGCCAGTATTCGCCTCCTGCAAGGTCAGCACCTCGACATGCTCCTCGCGTACCGTGCGTACGATTTGCTGGGCATCGGCCAAGCCGTTCTTGGTGTTCAAGGTCATGACGCGGGCATACCGGTCCGCGGAACCGCCCGTGAGGCTCGATACCGACGGCAGTTCGTGGGTACGCTCATCCGACGTCCAGATATACCCCCAATGCCAGCACAATTGGGTCAGCAAGCACAACGTGCACACCACCGCGAGCGCCCGACGACGCCCGATCAACGCGCACACCAGCGTAACCGCTGAAACGCACGCCATCCACGGCACGAACGCGACCACCACAGGGATGTATTTCTTGCCGTCAAGACCGTTAGGAGTCATGCGCAGGACCATGATGCCGATCACCGCAAGCGTGATCAGCCACAAGACGGTGAACAACGGGCGTGCACGCAGGGAATCCTCACGCTGCCAATCGCCGTACAAATCCTGATCGGTGTCGACCTGATCATACAGCTGCTGGACATCACCCATGCCATACCTCGTTCCCTGATTCCTTGATTGCGGGACGCGAGATTCCCTGCGAAATCCGCGCGAAACCCCGCGTTCTTGCCATGCGGCCCTGCCGCAAACTCCCCGGAAGCGGCATGCGACCACCTTAGTGCACCAGCGACGAGTGTGACAGACGGTGTTACAGAAGTCTCACGAAACAAGAATATACGGCGAAGTTTGCGTGGATGCTCGGCGGCACAGCTGCACATGAAGCCGAACGTATGCGGTTCAGCGAGTGCCGGGCACTTCAGGCGCACCTCGAACACGTCTCTCACACGGTAGCGGTCAGCCCCTGCCACATAATCTGCGTGCGCTGCGGCGCCGCACCTACCCCGTAATGCTTGCGCATGCTGGTGAGAATCGTACGCAACGCGGCATTGGTCTGGTTGGCGGCCATGCGGAACTTGTCGAACTCCTTGCCATGCGGGTCTTCGATATCCGCGGACTGCGGGAGCATCGGGCGGACCATGGGCGCCAAATCGATGACGGAGTTGAGCCGCTCCTGGATGGTGCGCCCCTGCACCATGCCGTGTTCGGCACAGTACTTGCACAATGCGGCGAATTCCGTAAGTACGAAGGTATAGCGAACCGCCGTTGGCGCAAGGGTCACAATATCTTTACGCTGTGAAGCCTCGAAGCACAGAATCAAATCGGCCTCCTGCGCGATCTGCTTGGTCAGACGCCGCGAACGAAAGCCGCTGGAATCAATGCCAATGCTGGACATGAGCCGGGCGCTCGACGGATCGATGGGATGCATGGGCAAGCCCTTGGTGCCGGCGCTGTTCACCGTGATGGATGTGCCGGAAAGGTAACGGGACAACAGCAACTCGCCCATGGGCGAGCGGCAAATATTACCGGTGCACACGAACACAATCTGCATACGACCTACCCTTTACACGGCTGGGATCTTCAGGGGCGAAGACCTATAAGACACCATTCTAATGGGACGACACGTCTTTGCGGAAATATCCGCAGATACGTCTCCAGGGGCCGTGGCAGCACCGAAATATCACCTGTGATTTACCCGGAATTCACCTGTGGCACGATTGTCATGCAGCACTGAAACACCTTCCAGGTGGCAATGAAACGACATTGCAAAGCATTGTGTTGGATTGGTTGCGCAAACACGAAGAATCTCCGAAAATATTGTTCAGGGTCAGGGTATACTCGTGCGCTAGAAGAGACCGGTTGCCCCACAAACCGGTTCGACGCACCGGCGTCGCACCGGCGCCATTGCTTTTCTCAGCATGGATAGGGGGGGGGGGAGGGTCTCGTGACAAACGTGAAGACAGGAGAGAACAACACATGCCGGCACGGGAAGACTCCGGGACAGCAGTACAGTCCCCAGACCGGCCCCGGCAGGATATTCCTGCGCCACCGGCCGAGCAAGGCACGCCACGAGTAGCCGCATCCGGTACGAGGCAACAGCCGCGGGCCGCCAAGCACGAGACAACCGGCCGAAACCATGAAACATCGTTCTTCGATGGGTCATATTTCGCGCCGGACGAGCAAGGCGTCTTCCACCGCACCGGCAATGGCGATCCGCCGCTGGGAGTCTCTGTGCCTCGCTGGCGATACATGTACAACGCCACGCTGATTGCACTCGACACTGTGATGATTCTGATCGCATGCAGTCTCGTGTTCCTCTTCAACCATCATGGGTACCAGTCCCTACTGGCCAACCGCGGGCAAATTGATGGAGTCACAGGATTCCTTGTCATCGTTTGTGTCTCCAATCTCATCTGTCTAAATATCTGCAAGAGCTATGAACGGCACACCATGGGCGAAGGCTACGGGTTGTATACGAAGCTCATCAACTCGCAGCTGCTGAACTTCGTGATGTTGTGCTCAGCTGCCTATATTTTCAAACTGGACATTCCCCGTAGCTTTATCTTCCTCGTACCCATCATCACGCTGGCCCTGCTCATCATCGAACGCTGGCTGATGCGGCTGTCGCTCCACCGCAACCGCAGGAATGGCGAATACAACTATCCGACTGTCATTGTCGGCTCACCAGAGGGCATACGCGAAACCATCGCCAACCTCGGGGCAAACAATCCCCTCGGATACAAGCCCATCGCCATCTGTCCGATCGCTTCCACGCGTAAGACCGACAACGCGGACTCGCCGCAGCATCTTGTCTCCGTCCCGTTCGAGCCAGCCAGTGACCTCGAACGCCGTCTGAGAATCCTGCCGCTCAATTCACACCTGCCGCAGGCCGCGAAACGGCTCAACGCACAGACCGTGCTCATCACCGACGTGCTCACCCGGGATTCGGAAACCATGCGGACGCTCTCGCTCGCCGTGGAATCCATGGGAATCGAACTTGCACTGACCACCAAGGTCGCGGACATCGGCGGAGGCGAACTGCGATTCCGCAACAACCCGACCACACCGGTATTGACAGCCAAACTCCCGCAATACACAGTCGCCACGCGAGTCATCAAACGCCTGTTTGACATCGTTCTGTCCACTATCGCAACGATTGTGTTGTCACCCCTCATGATCTGGGCTGCAATCATGGTGAAAAAAGAGGATGGTGGACCGGTACTCTATTCACAACAGAGAATCGGAATCTACGGCAAACCGTTCACCATGTACAAATTCCGCTCGATGCGTACCGACGCTGATGCGGTCAAGGCAAAGCTGGCTAAGGAACGCCGCATCGAGGACCGGTTCATCTTCAAACTGAAAGATGATCCACGAATCACGAAAATCGGGCATGTCATTCGGAAAACCTCAATCGACGAACTGCCCCAGCTGTTCAACGTGCTGAAAGGCGACATGAGTCTGGTGGGCCCCCGCCCGCCGTTACCGGAGGAGGTCGCACGATACGATTCGCTGTATTCCACTCGTTTGCTCGTCAAGCCTGGAATTACCGGGCCGTGGCAAATTTCCGGTCGCAGCGATTTGTCGAAGGAACAGTCAGAAGTCATCGATGTCTCCTATGTCCAGGACTGGTCGATCACCGGCGACATCGCAATTCTGTTCAAGACAGTGTCGGCAGTGCTGAAAGGCACAGGATCCTACTGATCACGCTGACCGGCGACAAGCCGGCGGATATCCGGAACCGTGCCGAACCGGTTCGATTCCGCAATCACCTTTGCGGAAGGTCTTGACGCGTCGGGAAGGGGACGTATCACGGCATTCCGTCACTTCTTCCAAAGGGCGGCAGCTTGGACAATCATGCCCGGGAGGCCGCCCTTTGTGCGTAGACCCGACTATCATGGGATTCTCCAGAGCAATCACAAGGTCTATGCCCGCCCGGACGAGGTGTCGCATAAGTCAAGCGGAATGAACCGAACGAAACGGGTGAGGTATTGAGTAGGAGAGAACAGCACAGGCAGCCACGCATGGCAGATGAATCCGGCAACAGCGTCAAAAAAGGGCGGTCAGGCCAAGCGCGTCAGCCGCAACCTTCGAGCAAGACGCTCAGCTCAGCCGACGCATACGTGGACGGGCATCTGAGCCGAACCGCGTTCATTTCTCTGATCATTCTGACCTTCATCACCTTCGTCGGCAACTTCACCCAGCTGCAACTCAGTTCGGCGCTGCCCACCATCGTCAAGGAATTCCACATCAGCGTCACCACCGGGCAATGGCTCACCTCTGTGTTCCAGCTGGTCATGGGCGTCATGGTGCCGCTGACCGCATATCTCACCAGGCGGTTCACAACCCGGCAGATTGTCATCACCTCCATGCTCGTGTTCACCGCCGGTTCAGTACTCGCCTGGCTTGGCCCGACCTTCGTGATTGTTCTGCTCGGGCGGATCCTCGAAGCCATCGGCACGGGCGTCATGTGGCCGGTTCTGCAGATTACCGTCTTCTCCATCTACCCGTTGTCCCGTCGCGGATTCGCCATGGGGACCGTCGGCATGGCGATGAGCGTCGCACCGGCCATCGGACCGGTGATTGGCGGGTGGCAGACCGATGCGAACGGATGGCGCTCGATTTTCATGACGTTGACGGTCATCGGCGCGGCTTCGGTGCTGCTGGCCTTCTTCGGGCTGCACAACTTCGGAGTCACCGACCGCAGCACGAAAGCGGACTTCTTCTCCGTATGCCTCTCCATCTTCGGTTTCGGCGGGCTGATGTTCGGCTTCACCAACATCGAAGCCCACGCGTTCACACATCCACTCGTCTGGCTGCCAATACTGATCGGCATAGCCGGCATCATCTGGTTCGTCATGCGGCAGATTCACATGGCAGCCGCGTACCGGGCGTGGGAGCGTGTGGAGAACGCCAATGCCCAGAGCAAGACCGGGGCTGCCGTGGCGGACGCCACTGGGGGGGTGAACGGACGCGCAGACGCGCGGAACAGCGGACGTACGGCTTCCGCCGCAGTGTCAAGCGAATCGGCACGTGTTCCATCCGGATTCCCGGCGCCACGACCGGCATTGCTCAACCTTGGCGTCCTGCGCAACAAGAGCTTCACCGTGGGCACCATCTGCGCTGCACTGAGTTTCTTCGCATTCAGCTCGATTATGGTGATCATTCCGCTGTACATCCAAAACGACCGCGGATACAGCGCGACCATGAGCGGCCTGATCATGCTGCCGGGCGCCATCGGCCAGTGCATCGCCCAATTCTGCGGAGGCCGGCTGCTCGACCGTTTTGGGGCGCGGCCCGTCGCGCTCGTCGGATCAGCCACACTGCTGATCGGCACCATCATGATGAGCATGATTGGCACCGATACGTGGATCTGGTGGGTTTCTATCTCGCAATTCACACGCCAGATCGGCATGGGTCTGGTGCTCATGCCCGTCACCACATGGTCGCTTAACTGCCTCGCCCGGCAGGAGGTGTCCGCGGGATCGGCCGTCACCAACACCGTGCGTCAGATAGCCGGGGCCATCGGCGCGCCGGTTATGGTCATCACCATGGAAACCCTGACGCGGGTGTTCCACGAAGGCGGACTGGAATCGACACTCGCCAACATCGATGGCGTGAAATGGACGCTGCGCATCAGCGCCTGCTTCGTGCTCGCGCAGCTGCTGCTCGTGATGTTCGGCGTGCACGGGCGAGGCGCGGGCTCAGCGCGGGAGGCGGCACAGTACGCAATCAAGCGGATGCGGTCGCATGGTAGTGCCGAAAATTGAGCCGACACCGGCGCAGCGGCCAAGTTGAAGCCATGCCTCGGGGCTGCCGGTGTTGGGCGGGCACGCTTGTCTCAGTTCTGACCAGTCATCGTGAGATATACCAACACCACGTTCAACGCGATGATCAACACCGCAACAAGCAGGAACACTACATGCTTGAACAAGCCATCGCGGTACTCCCCCATCAGCCCGCGGTCTCGGGTGTACCGTATCAGCGGGATAATCGCGAAGGGAATACCAATCGACAACACCACCTGACCGATCACCAACGTATACGTCGGATTCGCAGAAAACCACAGCACGACCAGTGCCGGGACCAGCGTCACAATGCGGCACGCCCACATCGGCGCGTGAATATGCAGCAGTCCGCGCATGATCTCGGAGCCGGCGTACGTGCCCACCGAAGTCGACGACAGCGACGAAGCAAGCAGGCCGATTGAGAAAATCGTTCCCACCGCCGGGCCGAGCGCCATCTCGATCGCATGCTGGGCGCCCTCGATGGTGTCCGTGCCCTTCATGCCGTACAGCGAATTAGCTGCCAACACAAGCAGCGCAAGATTCACCGTGCCCGCCAACGCGAGCGCCCACACAACATCAATCCTGGAGCCGCGCAGCAACTGTCTGGTGTCCGGTTTTTCTTCGTCTGGAGCATAATGATCGTTCACCAGCGTCGAGTGGAGATAAATCGCATGCGGCATAACTGTCGCGCCCAGAATCGACGACGCCATCAGCACCGAATCCGCGCCACGGAACCGCGGAATCAAACCGGAGAGCACATCGCCGCCGTTCGGCGGGTCGACGAACAGGCCGGTGATGAAGCCGAAGGTGATCACCAGCAGCATCGCAATGACGATTTTCTCAAACACACGATGCGTGCGACCGCCTTGGAACCACAGCAGAACCGTTGACACCACGCCGATTACGCAACCGCCCCAGAACAGCGGCAGGCCGAACAGTAGGCGCAGTGCGATTGCTCCGCCGATGACTTCCGCGAGATCCGTTGCAATCGCAATCACCTCGGCCTGCATGAAGAACATGTATCGGCCGGCGTCGCTCATCCGTTCGCCGAGAATCTGCGGCAACGATTTGCCGGTCACGATGCCGAGTTTCGCGCTTTGATACTGGATCAGCACGCTCATCAAATTCGCCAGCACCAGTACCCACACCAGCAGATAGCCGTATCGGGCGCCCGAAGTGATGTTGGCCGCCACATTGCCCGGGTCCACGTAGGCGACCGCGGCGACGAAAGCGGGGCCGAGGATTGAGGCTAGTGCGTGGCCGTGGTGGTGTGGTTGGGGTTGGTTGTGGGGTTGGTCGAGAGTTTGGCTGTTGGTTTGGTTGGGGGCGGGCTGAGGGTGCGCTGCGTGCCCGGTTCCCCGTGCTGCCGATGCCCCCGTGCGCAATCCACCCCCGTGCGTGCGGCCGCGTACCGACTGATACGAACCCGGCATCGCCTTGTGGGCGGTTGCCCCGGCATTCGTCCCCTGATATTCCGACTCGCTCATGTCAAACCATCTCTCATGTCTCGTCATCAATGTGAGTCGCGCCGACGGGGTGACCGCCGCACGACCCCGATAGTGTTATAGGTCCGGTTTGTAACACTGTGTAACATGGGCCGGCATGTGGCCTCCAGCCCTTGCGCCGCAAGGCGACACGCCGTTGGCCGGTGGAGAAGAATGCCAGGATGAGCGCCGAAACGTGAACACCGGGACAGAGGTATCGGGGCATTGGCACCGGAGAATAGGTATCGGAGCATCAATCTTGGGCCCTGCCGGGGATCGGACAGCTTGATATGCACGCGCCCGAAATCGGGACGAAGTGTCCGATTATCCCGTCATACACTTCACCGACTCGACTCGCACACATTCAGAATCTGGGACCGCCGATGGATCCTTATGTTTGAAGCCAGCTCGATTCGCATCTGGTGACCGCAATATCCATTGGCCCGATCCATCACGAGGCTAACCGCTTCGCATTGTGCCCCGGGCAAACCATCCGCGGGGCCCAAATCGGAGATTGGATGTTGAAATCCGACTCAGGTCGCATGCATCGGCCACACAAGGCGATGCCGGGCTACCACTCCGTAGCGTACCCGACAGAAAATCGCAGAACAAGCCATTCCCCCTACACCCCTCGACCGCAAGGACCCCCAAAACCAACCCGCAGCACGGACCAAACCGGAAATCGGCCACCAAACCCCGAATCAGTCCACGGAACGGTCATGAGACGAGATACCAGCGCAAGGCAACCAACTCACCGGCAACACCAAAACCGCGGAATTCCAACAATCCTCGCACCCGACGGCAAACAACCACCACCGACAATCCTCCAGGCATCCCCCATCCCGCGGACCAAACCGGAAATCGGGCACTGAACTCGGAATCAGTCCACGGAACACCACCGGACAAGGATCTCCGGCTCGACAGGCATCATCGACCGAACATACAAAACCACGGAATTCCAATGATTCCCACCGGCCATCACCGCCGGACACAACCCGGATGCGGCAGCCGCCGGACCTGAATCGGAAATCGAATGCCGATATCCGATACAGTCCGCGAACAACACCCCACCCGCATGAGCCCCCGCTTGCCATCACCGTGTCTGCCGGGTCGGAATCTGCTGATCTGGGCATCCTCGCAGCACCGCGGCCATCGCCTCACGTTCCTGTGGTGTCACACTCAGCCGATATGCGGCCTTCACCGCGACCTGCAACGCCACATAGGTGCAGCGGAACTCCGCATTCGTCGGCAACCAATAGGCCGCGGACGCCGCTCCCTTCTCCTCGTTTGCGGGACCATCGACTGCCAGCAGATTCAACGGATCATTGCCGAAACGATACCGCTGCGCACGATTCCACTGGGAAGCGCCGGAACGCCAGGCATTCTCCAAGGCCACCACGTGGTCAATCTGTACGGCGGTGCTGGATTTGGCGCCGCGCATGAATGCAATCGTGCGGCCGGTATACGGGTCTTCGAGCGTGCCGGACCGCACAACGCAGCTGCCCGCCACGGTAAATCGCACATCGTGCAAGTCCCGCGCGAGAATATCGTCGCGGATATCACACCCGTTCCCGTCATCGTCGGTCTGGCGATACCCGAATTCGTCGCGCTCGTACCCTTTGCCGGATTGCCGGGCATTCACCACGAGCGTGCGCAACACATCGGCGACCGGGCCAGTCGCCACGTATTCGCCGGTGATCCGCGCCGCCGGCGGACTCACGTACGGCAGAGCCAAACCGACCGCAAACCCGAAGCACGCGACCACAACGATGGCGATCAGGCATCTCGCCCGCGGACTCGCGAAACGCAGGCGGCTGAAACGCCCCGATGAAAGATGCTGCCGCCGATGCCAGTGAAATCGCTGAAACCGTTGCGATGCCCGAGAAGACTGACACCGCGAAAACTCACGAAACCGCCGATACTGCTGATATTGCCGATTATGTGGCGCGCAATGTGCAGCCGGAACTCCAGCGCTTGGAAGGCATTGGTGATGCGCAATTGTTTGGTGCCGAGCGTGCCATGCGCATTTGGCTGGATGCCGACAAACTGCGCGGCCTCAATTTGAGCGCCACCGATGTGAACAGTGCCATTGCCGCACAAAATGCGCAGGT
>RRZT010355688.1_pt1 | contig 15304 bp, 12 predicted proteins | sample 2165551 | NCBI WGS metagenome assembly RRZT01 (sample SAMN10456910, study PRJNA506462) | wastewater metagenome | biome: wastewater; feature: sludge; material: wastewater sludge; isolation source: wastewater sludge with Escherichia coli K12::gfp cells carrying plasmid... | place: USA: Moscow, Idaho... | reverse complement strand
TCATGGGTAGTGCACTGCTTGTCAAGGATACCATCCAGGAGCTCTTCGAACCTCTGGCTCGAGAGCAGGCTAATGGCAACGAGCAGCAGCTCAGTATTGAATTTACATACGATTAACATATATTAAGAGACACTAGTGATATTTTATTTCATATTTCAAAGTTAGTAATTTTTCTTGGAACTTGTAGTTTGTTTTAGCAATTTTTATATATATATACTTTCTATATATAGGATAGTTTGTTGTTATTCAAATAATTTTACATTATAAGGATGTATATATTGCATAGAAAATAAGTGATATTTTAAGATATATTATAGGATTAATGTTTTGATAAAATGTTTTTAAATCTCTGTTAGAGAGATGTAAATAGAAATTTAAACAACTGGAGATAATTGAGTTCTATAACTAATATATTACTATGAAATATCCTTAGTATTTAATTATTATTAAATAACCCTATAAAAAAGTGATCATACCATTAATTTAATGTACATTTGTGACCTATTTATCAGGACATTGTATGGAACGACAAGTATTTCAAACAAATAGTAAATCTCGTTGGAAAAGATTTAAGGCTAGTATCATCTTGATACTTACTTTATTTTTATTGTTATTGATCGTATTCATTATTAGTTTTTGGATAGACCGATCTCCTAATATTCCTTTTAAGGAGGATTATAGTAGTGTTATTATGGCTAAAAAGCCATATCTTAAATCAAATACTCTTTCAAATGAGTATGAAGGCTTTCGCAGGTTTTTAGAGGGTAAGAAATTTCGCAGTAATGATCGTAAATGGCATGATGCTACGACAAATCGGATGCGTCGTTATAATGGGAACAACAGCAAATATATAGCAGAATGGAGCAAGAAAGATGCAGGTATTCGATCTGCTTTTTATGTCAGCTGGGATCCTATGTCATATGCTTCACTAAAAACGGCTATTAGCAGTCTTAATCTTGTTATTCCTGAATGGTATTTTCTTGATCCGAAGACTTGTAAAATAGTTAATCATACCGACAATCGAGGTTATCAGCTTATGAAACGAGCTGGTATACCAGTAATGCCTATGTTAAGCAATGCCTGGAATGGTAGTTTTAATCCAAAAGGCATTCATCGAATTCTCCATAATAACAAATTGAGGGTACAAGTTATTGACAGCATGCTTGTACAATGCCTTCGTAATAAATTTGTTGGTATTAATGTTGACCTTGAGGAATTACAGGAGCCATCCAATGATGAACTTACGTCTTTTATTGCTCAACTTTCACATGTTTTTCATGATCATGGACTTCTTGTGACGCAAGACATTGCTCCTGGGAATGAAGACTATGATGTCGCGTCTCTTGTTAAATATGATGATTATCTTATGCTTATGGCATATGACCAGCATAATACGCTTACGGGCCCTGGCCCAGTTTCTGCATCACGATGGATAGATACGCAGATAGATGCTCTTGGTGCTAAAGTGCCGGAGCAAAAAATCATCCTGGGTATTGCTGCTTATGGTTATGATTGGAATAAGAAAGGTGATGATAATGAAAGTGTCACTTTTAATGATGCAATGTCTGTAGCTGATGATACAGGTTCTTCTATTAATTTTGATGATGACACTTATTGCCTTAATTATGCTTATAGGGACAATATAGGCCAGATGCACCAGGTGTATTTTAATGATGCTGCTACAAACTTTAATACGATGCGCTTTGGTTGTGAGTATCATATTGCAGGCTTTGGTGTTTGGCGTTTGGGCAGTGAAGATCAACGTCTCTGGAGTTTTTATAATAAAGATCTTTCCAGAAATGGTGTTACCAAGCTGCACATAGGGGATTTGGAAATACTTCATGCAAGCCATGTTGCCAGCTATTTAGGCAGTGGAGAAGTTATGAATGTAATAAATACGCCACATGATGGTAAGGTCAATTTTGAAATAGACAATCATGCGATGCTTATTGCAGAGGAAAATTATATAAAAGTACCTACAGCGTATGATCTTCAGAAGTTTGGACATTGTGGAAAGAAAGAACTTTTACTTACTTTTGATGATGGGCCTGACAGCCGGTGGACTCCCAGTGTACTTCATACCTTGAAGAAATACCATGTTCATGCGGCCTTTTTTATGGTAGGTATTCAGATGGAAAAGAATCTACCATGGGTAAAGAGAGTGTTTGACGCAGGTAATCTGATAGGCGATCATACATTTACTCATCATAATGTGGCAGAAAATTCTCCTCAGCGCACTTACGCGGAACTTCGTCTTACCAGACTACTTTTAGAGAGTTGCACCGGTTATAGTACTGTAATGTTTCGTGCTCCATATAATGCTGATAGTGACCCATCTGGCAATGATGAATTATTGCCATTGGCAGAAGCTCGCAAACAAAACTTTATTGATATAGGAGAAGCTGTTGACCCTAATGACTGGCAGCCAGGTGTTACTGCTGATCAGATCTATCATCGTGTTATAGATGGAGTAGAAAAAGGAGACGGGCATATTATTTTGCTGCATGATGCAGGAGGAGAGACTCGTAAACCGACAATTACGGCTTTGCCTCACATTATCAAGACTTTGCAGAAAAAGGGTTATAAATTTATTACTCTTGACCAGTATCTCGGACGAAGCAGAGCACAGTTAATGCCGGCGATTCCTAAGGGGAAAGAGTATTATATAATGCAGGCAAATCTTACTTTGGCGGAATTTATCTACAACTTTTCCAGTTTTATTGATGCCTGTTTTATCCTTTTTCTTCTTTTAGGCTTAGCGCGACTCGTATTTATGTGGTTTTTGATGTTGAAGGAGACTCGGCATAAACGTCATATTAAAAAAGAGCTTGAGCATAACAGGCCTAACGACTATCCACTCGTTTCTATTATTATTCCAGCTTATAATGAAGAGGTAGATTGCTTGTCTTCAATCGAGGCACAATTGCAACAAGATTACCCTAACTATAATATTGTTTTCGTAGATGATGGAAGTAAAGATCGGACTTATGCACGTGTTGTGGAAGCTTATGGTGATAATCCAAAGGTCAAAATTTTAACTAAGGAGAATGGTGGCAAGGCGACGGCACTTAACTATGGTATCGAAAATACTAATGCAGAATTTGTTGTTTGTGTTGATGCTGATACCAAACTTCGCAGTAATGCCTTAAGTTTGTTGATGGATCATTTTTTTGCTGATACAGATAAAAAGGTGGGTGCTGTAGCTGGCAATGTCAAAGTAGGCAATGAATGTAATGTTTTGACTTGCTGGCAGGCCATAGAATATACCACAAGTCAGAATTTTGATCGTATGGCTTATTCGTCTATCAATGCTATTACGGTAGTACCTGGAGCTATTGGTGCTTATCGCCGACAGGCTATTGTTGATGCCGGAGGATTGCAAAATGATACACTTGCAGAAGATTGTGACCTAACCATACGTATTTTGCGTGTTGGTTATCGTATTGAAAATGAGAACGATGCTATTGCTATGACAGAGGTACCAGAGAAGTTGGGACAGTTTATTAAACAACGTACTCGTTGGTGCTTTGGCATTATGCAAACTTTCTGGAAAAACCGTGATGTTTTATTTAACAAGAAATATAAGGGACTAGGTTTGTGGGCTTTACCTAATATGTTGGTGTTCCAGTTCATTATCCCTACATTTTCGCCTTTTGCAGATGTCCTTATGATTCTAGGCTTGTTTACAGGTAATCTTTATAAAGTTTTGCTCTATTATGGAATTTTCTTGCTTATTGATGGTAGTTTGAGCATTATGGCATATATTCGTGAACATGATAATTTATGGAAATTATTGCTTATTATACCTCAGCGTCTCTGTTACCGTTGGATTATGTATATCTTTTTGTTTAAGAGCTATAAGAAAGCTATCAAGGGCGAATTGCAGAGTTGGGGTGTGCTTAAGAGAACAGGTAATGTAAGAAGTGTGAAATAAGAATATTTTAGCTTTTAATTAGTAACTAATATAATAGAAGATAGAAATGGATATAGAATTATATGAATTGAATGAACCTGGGACAGATAATGAGCGTGTCGTTTTCCGGGTTAACAATGATTGTAATCTTGCCAAATTTTTAGTCTATGATACGAATTATCTTGATCGTCATGGTCGTTTAGTCGCTCCAATGCATCGTATCTATCGTTTCCCTGATTTGGATATTAGGCAAGAAGAAGTACAAATGATTCGTCTTTACACAAAAAAATATTATGAATCTCAAACTTTTATGGATCCAGATGGCAATAATTGTTTGATACTTTCCTGGAATTTGAATAATCCAATCTTGACCAATTCCGGACATAGTATTACCCTAATAGAAATTGGCAATGAAGAATTCAAATCTATCACGCAAGTAGATTAGGACATTTCATATTCAAAAGACACTGAAGGGTAAATAATTAATATTATTTACCCTTCAGTGTCTTTTGATAATTATTATTTTATTATTCTACAGTAACTGATTTTGCAAGATTACGAGGCATATCAACGTTTAGTCCTTTTTCCACAGCAACATAATAAGCCATGAGTTGCAATGGTATAACCGTTAGCAATGGTTCAACATCAGCTAAAATTTCTGGGATTTCTATACATTCGTCAGCTATTTTCTTTGCTTCGATATCATCTTTTGTGATAACAGCTATAATTCTTCCACCCCTTGCTTTTACTTCAAGCATGTTGGAGATGATCTTATCATAGTGTTGATGGCGAGTTGCGATAAATAATACAGGCATATCACAGTCAATTAAAGCGATTGGGCCATGTTTCATTTCTGCAGCAGGATACCCCTCTGCATGAATATAACTGATTTCCTTCAATTTTAAAGCACCTTCCAAAGCTACCGGATAGTTCCAGCCTCTTCCTAAATATAGAAAATTTTTTGCATAGGTAAACAGTTTAGCAAATTGACTGATTTCTTTATCTGTTTTGAGTATTTCTTCAATTTTTTCAGGAATACTTTTCAATGCAGAAGCTGTTTCGTGATAGACATCATCACTTATTGTCCCCTTTTCTTTAGCTAGAGCCAAAGAAAAGAGATAAAGGCACATAAGCTGTCCTGTGAAGGCTTTGGTGCTGGCTACACCGATTTCAGGACCGACATGAATATAAATGCCTGAGTTTGTAGCGCGAGCAATGCTCGAACCAACTGCGTTGACAATACCAAAAATGAAAGCACCTTTAGACTTTGCCAATTCAATAGCAGCCAGTGTATCTGCCGTTTCACCACTTTGGCTAATAGCAATAACAACATCAGTAGGATAGATAACAGGATTACGATAACGGAATTCAGAAGCATAGTCTACCTCACAAGGTACCTGACAATACTGTTCTATCATTTGTTTTCCAATTAATCCGGCATGCCAACTTGTTCCACAAGCTATAATAATAAATCGTGGTGTATTTATAAGTTTCTTTTTGAAATTAGTGATGCAACTCAGGACTATATCCCATTGATTATTAGTGTTTTTAACCAAGCGGCCACTCATACAATCAGATAGACATGAAGGTTGATCAAAAATTTCCTTCAGCATATAATGACGGAAACCGCCCTTTGAAAGCATACTTAAGTCCATGTCTATTTTATGTATGGCAACATCAATAGGCTCATTTTCCAAATTGATGATCTGAAGTTCTTTGCCCAATTCGCAAACAACGATCTGTTGATCATCAGGATAAACTACATTTTTAGTATATTCAGCAATAGGAGAAGCGTCACTGCCAATAAAGAATTCACTATTCTTTTCTCCGACACCAATAACTAGAGGTGATCCTTTGCGTGCAGCTACGATTTGATTAGGATTATTTCTGTCAATTACAGCAATAGCATAAGCACCAATTACTTTACGAAGTGCATGGCGGACGGCATTGACTAATCCTTTTTTATGTTGTTGTTCTGCATATTCAATTAATTGTACCAATACTTCTGTATCTGTATCACTTTGAAAGGTAAATCCTTTTTTTGCAAGCTGTTTACGCAACACTGCGAAGTTTTCGATTATGCCATTATGAACGATAACAAGATTACCAGATTGAGAAACATGCGGATGCGCATTTCTTACAGATGGTTCTCCGTGAGTGGCCCAACGGGTGTGAGCAATGCCAACAGTGCCAGCACAGTCTTTATCCTTTGCGACTGTTTCCAAATCAGAAACTTTACCCTTAGCTTTGTATACATTTAATTTTCCTTCAGCATTGATCAATGCAACACCAGCAGAATCATAACCTCTATACTCTAGACGATGCAGACCTTTAATAAGAATAGGATATGCATCCCTGTTGCCGATATATCCAACAATACCACACATAATTTCTTTTTTCTTAAACACCAGAAAAATTCCTGATGAGTTGTTGTTGATTTATAATAACCGAGCAAAGATACACATTTTCTTAGAAAAAGCAAACCTTTCTGCATTATTTTAGCATGTTTGTTCAAATTTTGACAGGGCAAGTTACTTTATATTTTATATTTTGAGATGGAGATTTCAGTAATTTACAATATTTCCCTAGCTATCCATGCGCATGCTTCAGCATCAGCTAAGGCATGATGATGATTTTCCAACTGATAATTACATTTTGCAGCTACTGTTTGCAGCTGATGGTTAGGTAATTCTGGAAATACACGTCTTGAGACACATAGCGTGTCATAAAACTCATATTCAGGGTAATCCATTTGGTAGACATGGAAAGCCGCTTTCAGACAGCTCTCATCAAAAGGACAATTATGGGCTACTAAAGGGAGTCCTTTGATGATATTTTCTATTTTTCCCCACACTTCACTGAATACGGGAGATTCTTCTGTATCAGCTTTCGTCAGTCCGTGCACCTGCGAGCACCAGTAATTATAGTAATATAGTAATCAGGTTCTGGATGGATGAGCGAATAGAATGAATCAATAATCTCATTATCACGTACAATTACTATACCGACGCTGCAGATACTGCTTCGTTTGGTGTTGGCGGTTTCAAAGTCTATCGCTGCAAAATTCTTCATTTTTCTATAGCAATTTATATTAGGTATCAAAGATACTGAATATATATGGGATAGGCAAGAAAATCATGTAATGAAGTTTTTAGGAAATGATAATGACTATAAAGTTGAAATTTTTTCAATGAGCAGTTGCTTATTTCAAAAATATTCATTACGTTTGCATCGTTGATGGGCTAGAGCAGTATTAGAGTCTGCTAAATTAATAATCATAAGTATATAATCTATGAATTGGGAGAAAGGATCATTATATAATTTTTTTTTAAAAGTCTTCCATCTCTATTATGATGGTTTTCGGAGTATGACTTTGGGAAAGACACTGTGGGTTGTCATTCTCATTAAACTTTTTATCATATTTGTAATTATGAAAGTTTTCTTTTTCCCCAACTTTTTGCCCGAGAAGGTTTCTAAAGGACACGAAGCAGATTATGTTTCTACCCAGATCATTGCTCGAAGTAAATAAATATACATACATCATAAAAACTTAAAGTTATGTTAAACCTATTAGACATTACAGCGTCAACGGTTGACTGGTCGAGAGCTCAGTTTGCATTGACTGCGATTTATCACTGGTTATTTGTCCCGCTTACGTTGGGACTTGCTGTGATTATGGGCATTGCCGAAACCTGCTATTATCGTACAAAAAAAGAATTTTGGAAAGATGTTTCACGTTTTTGGCAAAAACTCTTTGGCGTAAATTTTGCTATGGGTGTTGCTACAGGTATTATACTTGAATTTGAATTTGGAACAAACTGGAGTAATTATTCATGGATGGTCGGCGATGTCTTTGGTGCTCCTCTCGCCATAGAAGGAATACTTGCTTTTTTTATGGAGAGTACTTTTGTGGCTGTAATGTTTTTTGGGTGGAATAAAGTATCGCATGGCTTTCACCTTGCTTCCACATGGCTTACCGGACTTGGTGCTACCATATCAGCATGGTGGATCCTTGTTGCAAACAGTTGGATGCAATATCCAATCGGACAACAGTTTAATCCAGACACGATGCGTTTTGAAATGACAAATTTCTGGGATGTTGCCTTTTCACCCTTTGCTGTCGATAAATTTTTTCATACTGTCACTTCTTCCTGGATTATTGGAGCAACCTTTACGGTAGCTGTAAGTTGCTGGTATCTGCTCCGGCATCGTGAACAGAAGCTGGCAATATCAAGTCTTAAGATCGGTGTTATTGTTGGGCTCTCAGCATCTGTTCTTGCAGCTTTTACCGGCGATAATTCGGCTTATATGGTTGGTAAGACTCAACCTATGAAATTAGCATCAATGGAAGCTCTCTATCATGGAGGAAAGGATCAAAGTCTGACCGTTTTTTCTCCTGTTAGTTTATTTCATCAGCCAGATTATAAGAAAGGAGAGACAGCTTCATGGAAAATTTCCATTCCTGATGGACTTTCATTTCTTTCTACAAGGAGGGCACATGGTTATGTTCCCGGGATCAACGATCTTATCAAAGGCTATTTTAATGAAAATGGTATTCATGAACCTTCTATGTTAGAAAAGATTTCAAGCGGCAAGAAGGCTATTATGGCTTTGCAATCTTATCGTAGAATTACCGGAGGGAAAAAATACACTTCAGTCTCTTTGCCTGTCGCGGCGAAAGCTCAATTATCCATTTTACAAAAAAACATCAAGTATTTCGGGTATGGATACATTAAGAATGTCAGTGAGCTGGTCCCTTATATTCCTGTTACTTTTTATAGCTTTCGGCTGATGGTTGGCATTGGCTTCCTCTTGATACTCTTTTATATAGTAACGCTATACTTATTATATAAAAAAGATATCAGCCGTTATCGATGGTTGCTTGTGACTGCTATTGTCATGTTGCCTCTGTCCTATATTGCCAGTGAATCAGGGTGGATTGTTGCAGAAATAGGCCGCCAGCCATGGACCATTCAGGACATGCTTCCTGTAGGAGTAGCTGTATCTGATATTCCGTCAAACAGTATAGCACTGACCTTCTCTATCTTCCTTTTCCTTTTCACGACAATGCTTATTGTGGAAATTAATATTCTTTGTAAGCAGATTAAAAAGGGACCGGAATATAGCACAAAACCTGTGGAAATGCAGGTAAATGTAAAGGATAAACATGATAACATTTAAAATCAGTTAACTATGACATACGCTTTTTTACAGTCTTACTGGTGGTTTGTCGTCTCATTAATGGCAGCTTTCCTCGTATTTCTTCTTTTCGTTCAAGGAGCAAATACTCTTATCTTCAGTCTTGGAAAGACACCAGAAGAACGCCGCATGGTTATCAATTCTACCGGTCGCAAATGGGAATTTACTTTTACGACTCTTGTTACTTTTGGAGCATCGTTTTTTGCGTCATTCCCGCTTTTCTATAGCACAAGTTTTGGAGGAGCTTACTGGATATGGATGCTTATTCTTTTATCCTTTGTCATTCAGGCTGTGAGTTATGAATTTCAGAATAAATTAGGTAATTTTTTGGGCCCTAAAGTCTTTCAGGTTTGTTTGATTATAAATGGTGTTGTTGGTCCTTTACTTTTAGGCGGAGCTGTTGCTACTTTTTTTGATGGTAGTAATTTTGTCATTAACAAGGCAAATATGACAGCAGGTCTCCAACCCGTTATCAGTCATTGGGCAAACGCCAGCTGTGGTCTTGATGCCCTTCTTGATGTGTGGAATCTCATTTTTGCCATTGCCGTATTCTTTTTGGCAAGAGTCTTAGGCAATCTTTATATCCGAAATAATATTGCTGATGACATCATTCGCGAGCGCTGCCGCCGAAGATTGTTGCCTGATGTTATTATTTTTCTTTTATTCTTTCTTACTTTTTTAGTTCGTACTTTGATAAAGGATGGTTTTGCCGTTAGCCCGGATTCAGATATTATCTTTATGGAGCCGATGAAATATCTTCATAATCTTTTTGATATGTGGCCACTGTTTATTCTTTTTCTTGTTGGGGTCGTTTTTTTGCTTTATGGCGTAATCCGTACTATTCTTAAGAAAGACTATATTAAGGGTATCTGGGCCGCAGGCATTGGAGTAATCCTTGTCGTCCTTGTTCTTTTTCTTATTGCAGGATGGGACAATACAGCCTTCTACCCATCAAATGTCAATCTTCAAGACTCACTTACCATTAAGAATTCATGTAGTAGTGAGGTTACTTTGAAAGCGATGACTTATGTATCGTTTTTGATACCAGTTATCCTAGCTTATGGTTCGTATGCATGGTATTCTATTGATAAAAAGAAAATTGATAAAAAAGAAATTAAGGAAGAAGATGCCTATTAATTTATATTATTCTTCTTTATTATCCATCTGATAATAGAATGATTAATAAGGGCCTTTCTTGCGATCGGTTAAATAATTAGCAAGAAAGGCCCTTAAATATTTATATTTTAAAAAAGAAGGATAAGTAAGTTCTGCATATAATGCATGCTTAAGAACATGTGTGTGCGGACACAAATAATTGATATAAGTCAAGAAAGTAATAATGTTTATGTTATTCAGCATCTTTTTATTTGGAGATCTTGATATTTACCGTATCTTTGCATTGTCTTTAAGAGATAAAGACAAAAGGTTATTAGTTTAGGTTATTAGATTGTTTAGGTTTTAAGGTTTGTAAATTAGTTATGGTGTTAGCTAAGGTAAAATTAGATTGATAAAAGGATAACATTCATAGGTTTTAGGTTTTTAGTTAGGTTTATAAGATTATTTTTAGGTTTAGATTAAATGTTATATGAGTTTTCAGTCGTGAGACTGGAGCTCTACGTTGAAGCGGGGATTTTATTCACCGCTTTTTTGTTTATATATATTGTCATAAAAAACACTCTCTTCATTTGCGCATATATGAAATTATTTTTATATTTGCACTACTGTAACCAGGTAACCAAAAGACTTATCGATGTTAATTTTATACCAATGAGTTCCATTATAGGAAAGATATGAGATATAATCAACACGCGAAAACACCTTTATTTCCTGTTTAATATATATTATCGTATAATTTATAAAGAAAGAATTATGATTAAAAGAATTGAATTCTACAAAGAACGTACTTTCTCAGAGAAAATTGATGATACGTTTAACTTTGTCAAAGAGAATTGGAAAGTATTGTTAAAGTATAATGCAATCGTTATTTTGCCTTTAACTTTAATCCTAACTTTTTTCTTCAATAAAGTTGCACTGTCACCAGAGGGTTTCCAGCAGCATACAACATTGATGGGAAATGAAGCTATATTGGATATGTGCCAACGGATAGCACCATTAAGTGGAATGATTTTTATTGTGACATGGATTTTTTATGCCTTACAGACCACTCTTATTAAAGCATATATGGATCATGAAAACAGTTTACAGGGGATCTTATGGAAAGATATTCAGAAGAGTTTCTTTCATAATATTGGAAGATTTTTCATCCTAGGTGTTGTCATCACTCTTATTTTTATTTTAGCTGTTGTTGTTGTTACTCTTTTGGCTGTAAGTTCTTTATATACTTTAATCATAACGATACCTCTGTTTATTATAGGAATAATACCTATGGTTATGATAATGCCTTATTATATGTATCAGCCTGATGGCATTATGACGGCAGTCCGTAACGGGTACCATCTGGGATGGAATACCTATGGAGGCCTTATTGCGATGGGGATTACTTTAATGGTGATCACTTCTCTTTTAACGATAATACCAACTATTCCATGGAGTATATGTGTCGCCATCCATACTCTTGATCCTGATGGAGCTGGTTTGGCTGTTGCCTTGTTTATTACAGGTGTATTCAATATTTTCGGTTCAGTTCTTGTTTATATAATTCTTATTGTGGGACAAAGTATACAATATGGTCATGCTTATGCTAAATGGGATGGAAATGATTCAGAAGAAGAAGTTTTAGACGACTCTGGCAGTGAATCCCAAGAGGATAATATAAGATTAAAAGAGGACTCAAACGACTTTATTCCAAAAGAATAAATTTTATTGAAAAATCTTAGTGGTATACTATTGCAACCTGGTTGCGCAAAATAACTTATACCTTTGCAGCAGAAAATGATATAAGTTATGAATAAAAAATTAATCAGAATACTTGTAACGGCTTTGCTATTAGGCTTGGCCTGGTTATTTACTACGAACTCAGAGTTGCCAATAGGTTTGCAATTAGTGGTTTATCTTATTCCTTATCTTCTTATCAGCTATGACATATTAGGTGAAGCGTGGGAAGGAATCAGGGAAGGAGATCCTTTCGATGAAGATTTTCTGATGTGTATTGCCACTATTGGCGCACTTCTTATCGGTTTCCTTCCGGGGGCACAACAGCAAATGCCTGAAGCCGTATTTGTCATGCTCTTCTTCCAGGTAGGTGAACTTTTTGAGGATTATGCTGAAGACAAAAGTCGTGGTTCCATTGCAAAGCTTATGGATATCCGCCCAGACTTTGCCCGTGTAATCAGGAATGATAAGATGATGACCGTTAATCCTGATGAAGTTAGGATAGGGGAGACTATTCTCATCCAGCCAGGTGAAAAGATTCCAATGGATGGAGTCATTACTGATGGCAATTCTAGTTTGAATACGGTAGCTTTAACCGGTGAGAGTATACCTCGTACTGTTACGAAAGGTGACGTCATTATCAGCGGCTGCATTAATGTTTCAGGCGTATTGAAAGTCAAGGTACAAAAAAGTTTCGGTGAGTCTACTTCATCCAAGATTATAGATCTTGTAGAACATGCTAGTGAGAATAAGTCAAAGAGTGAGACCTTCATCCATAAGTTTGCTCATATCTATACACCTATAGTTGTAGCTCTTGCTGTCTCCATTGCTTTTATCCCACCTTTCTTTTATGATTCTTATACAAATGGCCTTACAATATGGCTCTATCGAGCCCTTAGCTTTCTCGTTGTAAGTTGCCCTTGTGCTCTTGTTATTTCTGTGCCTCTTACTTTTTTTGCAGGTATTGGTGGAGCTTCCCGCAAGGGTATTCTTATCAAAGGCGGAAACTATATGGATACATTGTCGAAAATATCTACTCTTGTATTTGATAAAACAGGAACTTTGACCCATGGCGTTTTTGAGGTTGATGCGGTTCATCCTGATAAAATTACAGAGAAAGAGTTGCTTCATCTTGCCGCTCATGTAGAGCGATATTCTACACATCCCATTGCTTCAGCCCTGCGCGAGGCTTATCCTGATGAAGCGGATAATTGCAAAGTGGAACAAGTTGAAGAAGTAGCAGGACAAGGTGTAAAAGCTATGATCAATGGCAAAACTGTTTGTGTCGGGAATGAAAAGATGATGACCGCAATGGGCACAAAGATACCAGGATGCGATATGGATAAAGGTCATGCCGGTACCATCATTCATGTGTCTATAGAAGATATTTATGCAGGTCATATTATTATTTCAGATAAGATCAAAGAGGATGCAGCAAATGCTATCCGCCAGCTCAAGCATGTTGGCGTAAAGAAGAATATAATGCTGACCGGTGATCATCAGAAAGTAGCGGCTTTTGTAGCTGGTCAGCTAGGTCTAGATGCTTATTATTCAGAGTTAATGCCTGCTGATAAAGTAAGTCATGTAGAACAGTTTCTCAAGGAGAAGCCCGTTGGCAGCAGTCTTGGATTTGTTGGCGATGGCATTAATGATGCTCCGGTTTTAGCAAGAGCTGATGTCGGTATTGCCATGGGGGGATTGGGAAGTGATGCTGCTATCGAAGCAGCTGATGTTGTTTTAATGGATGATAAACCGTCAAAGATACCTGTAGCCATCCGCATTGCAAGACATACTTTAAGTATTGCCCATCAGAATTCCGGATTCGCGATTTTTGTAAAGGTCCTTATCTTGTTTTTGGTAGCTATTGGATCATTAGGTCAACTAGCTATGCCTATAGCCGTGTTTGGTGATGTCGGTGTCATGGTAATTTGTGTGGTAAATGCCATGCGAGCTCTTCATTCATAGTATTAAGCAGAAGAAAGGGAAAACTAGGGATTTTATAGCATGCTTTCAAGCAGATTCTCAGCTTTTTCCATATCTTTCTTAAAAGAGGCATGTGTCAAGAGAAAATCCTTTTTGCCTTCTGATAATTTCGCATATAAATCCGGATTCATTTGTTCCACATATTGTGTTATGGCACATTCAATCTGGTCCTTTTGTATCGGATTGTCTGAGAAGGCAAAAACTCTGTATTTTTGGTGGATAAAACAATAGGCTGCTTCAATGCTATCTTTTGTAATCATAAATTCTTTCTTTTTCATGCAAAGATAATGATTTTTTTGCTAACTTTGCGTATGCTAAGATTATGTTCATGGAGAAAATCAAGAAAATAGTCCTTACTGGCGGACCGTGTGCCGGCAAGACGACAGCGCTAGTTAAGGTCATAGAACATTTTTCCAATCTCGGTTGGAAAGTATTCACGGTACCAGAAGTACCTACACTTTTCAGCCAGTCTGGTATGGATTATCTTACAGACAACCAGATTTTTTTCTATGAGGGTGAAAAAGCTACATTAGAGATGCAATTGTCTCTGGAAGATCATTTTGAGAAGATTGCTCAAAGTTATGGGGATAAATCCATCATTATCTGTGACCGTGGAGCCATGGATATTTCTGCCTATATGAAACCGGAAATATGGGATCAAATTATCCAGGATGTCGGAACATCAACTCAGGAGCTTCGAGATCGCCGCTATGATGCAGTGCTCCATCTTGTATCAGCTGCCGATGGTGCTGAAGAATATTATACTACTGCAAATAATGAAGAACGGACGGAGGGTATCGAACTCGCCCGTGTCGTTGATAAAAAAGTCATTGAGGCATGGAGTGGCCATCCCCATCATCGGGTTATCAATAACCATGATAACTTTGATACAAAATTGAGACGTGTCATCAAAGAAATTTCCAATGTTTTGGGACTCCCACAATCCATAGAAGAGGAACGAAAATATATTGTTCATCTTGTTGGCGGAATTCCTGAAAGTATAGATAGTGAGATCTATCAAACCTATCTTGTTACTGAACCGGGGAGTGAGGTCAGGATGCGTAAACGAAGTTGGAAAGGCAAGGAAGTAAATGTTCTTACTACTAAAAAGAAAATTTCAGCTACTGCACAAATTGAAACTGAGCGCCAGATAGGGAACAACCTCTATGAAAGTCTGTTGCAACAGGCGGATCCTTATCGCCATGCTATTCATAAACTGCGCCGTAGTTTTGTATGGAAAGGCCAATATTTTGAACTTGACAGTTATCTCTCACCCGTAAGTAATCTGATGATCCTCGAAACTAAAGGTGTGGCAGCTACAGAATCGGTCAATTTTCCTCCATTTCTAAAAGTTATCAGCGATATTACAGGAGAGAC
>RRZT012166976.1_pt1 | contig 15305 bp, 10 predicted proteins | sample 2165551 | NCBI WGS metagenome assembly RRZT01 (sample SAMN10456910, study PRJNA506462) | wastewater metagenome | biome: wastewater; feature: sludge; material: wastewater sludge; isolation source: wastewater sludge with Escherichia coli K12::gfp cells carrying plasmid... | place: USA: Moscow, Idaho... | reverse complement strand
TTGGTTAGCTGTAATTTTTTATCCCCCGTTATCCACGCAAAGCCGTGTCGGGCATTCCGAGTCGGCAACACGCAGTCAAACATATCTATTCTGTGCTGGATGCCAAACCTTAAATCTGGTGGTGTGCCCACTCCCAACAAGAAATGAGGACGCTCAGGATCATAATACGGAGCCAAGAATGATAGAATATCGTACATTTCCTCTCTAGATTCTCCAACCGATAGTCCGCCTATAGCGATGCCATCCACCGCTGTTTGCTGCACTAACTCTAGACTTTTTTTTCGCAGTTCTTTATCTAGACCACCTTGGACCACCCCAAATAGTAGCGGGCGCTCATTAGCGGTCATATACTTAGTCAATCGTTTGAACTCGCTTAATGAGCGCTCTAGCCATCTATGGGTACGCTCAAAAGCTTCTAGAGTACGGTTACGCCCTTTCGTATCCAAAGCTGTCACATCATCAAAAGCAACCATAATATCGGCGCCTAGGTCCATTTGTATCTGGATCGACTTTTCTGGTGACAGAAAAATTTGGTCACCGTTGCTGGGATTTTTGAATGTTACGCCCTCTTCCGTGATTTTATTAATGTGCGACAGTGAGAATACCTGGAAACCACCAGAATCTGTCAGCATTGGGCCTTTTCTGTTGGCAAAGGCGTGAAGCCCACCAAGTTTCTTTATTGCCTTTTCGCCAGGCTGCATATGCAAATGGTAGGTATTCGCCAAGACAACTTGTACGCCCGTATCTGTTACCTGCTGTGGGCTCAGGCTTTTAACTGCACCACGAGTACCGTCAGGCATGAAGGTTGGAGTATGCACTATGCCAGCCCGTGTTTGCAAAATACCGGCGCGTACACCATTTGTGATATTTTTCGACGCAAATACAGGGGTAGATGATGTGGGTTGATTCATCGTAATAGTATACCATCCTACCCACTTATGCTTGACATGAATAGTCGTCGCTGATAGCATGTACCAGTTAAACGAGGCTCATGTGTGAGTACAAATAACAGACGCAAGTCTTCATTAGAAGATTTTCAGCTGTTCTACGAAGAGTTAAAGTTCGTTACCGGCATCCGTCGGAGCAACCGAATACGACGACCTCGTAGCACAGTGACTGCCGTCAAATAGCAGATAGAATTGTAAAAAATCCTCTTTCGATAACTCGGGAGAGGATTTTTTTGATTAATAAACTTACCCACTGTTTTTATATAATTATCCACTACCATTATTGACAGCGTTATGACAATATATAGCTATGGTTTATCACTCGCTTTGCTCGTTCTTTAGGAGGGAAATATCCCCTCCTAACGCGCCCGTACCCCGAAGTGTACGGGGCTGTTCTCCCTTATTTGTACTTAGTAAATTTGAAGTGAATTCTAATTTACTAAGGATTGAAAGGAATTAAGTCATGGTTTGTGTATATTGTCAGTCAAAACTTGCTGTTACTAACTCTCGTCCGCAGAAAAGGACTAACTCGGTTTGGCGACGCCGCGCCTGCCCCGTTTGTAAATCTCTGTTTACCACTGTTGAAACTGTTGATTATGGGTCTTTGTTTATATACAACAGACCAGGAAGCCCCATAGAGCCTTTCTCTGAGACGAAGTTGCTAATAAGCGTCTATGAGGCTTGCAAGCATAGAAAAAGCCCTGAAGAGGACGCAAAACACCTCACAGACACGATAATGCATCGACTATTCGCCTCGTCACCAGGGACAACAGTTCAGCGAAACCTAGTCATCAAGAATGTACTGGCAGTACTACGCCAATTCGACAAGGTGGCGGCAGTACAATACGAAGCCTTCCACCCTAATCGTTAGATGCTACCTCTTTACAGATTTATCTGTAACATCGAACTTGTCTAGGTATCTTCCGAACATTAGCCGCGTCTGAGAATTCAAAGCCGCCATAGCGTTAAAAAGTATCGTTGTCACCGGTAGTAACACCCACTGCAAAACCATAAACACCGAGCGGGACCGTTTATAGCGTGCTGGCTTTGGAGGCAACGCCTTGAAACTGAGGAAGAAAGTAATAAAAATCCCTGCAAGCGCTACTGTTTGAATGCGACTAGCAATAATTGGTAGCTGTATGGCTGTATAGCTTTCCGAATTAAACAACAGAGGCACAAAAGCAGCAAAGGCCAATATTAAAGGCGCTGTTGCCCATGATACGTGACCCTCTAGCAACCTAAGAAACTTAAATAGTCTATCTGTTTTAGATATTTTATTCTTTGTAAAAAAGGCCTTGTCAGCGACATATGCAATGTCCGATGCACCATAAGCCCACCGACGTATTTGAGCAAACTGGGCTTTTATCGTCTTGCGGTAAGTACTCGACAATACGGCATCCTGGTAAATCGGTACATATATCGGATATACAATATGGTTTCCATCGTATCGGAAATATGTGCGCCAAAACTGATGTCCGTCCTCTACAATCGTCCTCGTACTCAAGAAATCGGTATCAATTAGCGCATCCATAGGCTGAGAGTGGGATGAAAAATTGCGAAGCATATGTGGTCGCATCGAAAGAACCATATTCCAAAAAGAGTTCCCTGTTGCAATAACCCTCATGGGTGCTGGGGCGTCCCAAATATTGTTGGTATACATTGGTATAGGCTGATACGACGAATGTTTTGGGTCTGGCGTAGCTGCATATACATAACTGAGAGCAGCAAAATACATTTTATGGGGACGATTATCAGAATCCAGCATAGTCACCATGACTTTGGACGGATCAATTTTGTTTTCTTCTAGATATTGCTGTAGCTTACGGGCAGCGTAGTTAAAGTTTCCGCCTTTTCCACGTACTTCGCCCGGAGTTAGAGGATGTTTTGTTGTTAGCGTATGCTTGAATCTATCCCCATATTTTTTAGCTATAGATAACATTGCTGGCTCGGCCTGTGCCCCGTCGCGCTCTTCGTAAGCAAGCACCAATATAGCTTTGCTCATGTCGTAAGTAGAGTCCAAGACAGATTGAACAGTAGGCTCCAAGACTTCAATACCTTCATTATAGGCAAATACAAATATTGCATGAATAATTTCACCCGGTTTTATAGGAGTAGGTGTCTGTATTAGTCTATTGACTGTCTCGGCGTGCCATTTTGGAACGTTTTTGCCCTTGTGATTGACCTGGAGCTTATCCAAATCATCTAGCATTTTGTCCCAGGAGTATTTTTGCTGTTGGCTAGTCGTCTTCCATCCTTGGAGCACTCGAATATTCAGACCGATTGCCCGGACAAACCAAATCAAGAAAAAAACTATAACTAACAGAGCGGTAATACTTGGGCTTATTAGGCTCAGAGCGAATGGTGCAATCAAAATACTCCAGCTGAGCGCTCCTGGTAATATCTCGAATAACCTATAATGTAGTGTTTTTTCTTCTTTTAGTGGAATATCGAGGTTGGTCATTAGAGTACAAGCATGGCGTTACTAACAATCAGTGTCAAAACTACCAATAAAGTGCCCAATGAAAGTATAACTACTGAAAAATCTCTTTTTTCGTCGTAAATACGCATGCTTAGGATGGTATTTATGACAAAAATAATGACTGCAAACAGAATAATAGTGAAAAATGTGGCGCCGTTACGCTGATACTGGTAGCCGCCAATGCCAAGATTGGATCGATACTGGACCAAGTAACTATCAGTACTGTTACTGTCTAACCGAAGTAAAATTAATATTGATGTTAACAGGGTAAAAAAAGCATTTATGCTCAGTAAGAAAAGAATCAATCGATCATGGAAATATTTTTTTGGGACTTGCATCATTTGTATTTAGTATACGAAGTTATATTGCATTCGTCCATTGCTCGACTGCAGTCGAGCAATGGGTCCCCGAGCCGAGAGGATTCGGCTCGGGGGAAGGAAGAATCAAAAAGACCCTGCTCATTTTTGGTCACTTGATTACCAAAAATAGAGTCAGGGTTGGTTTGAATTCTGACGTGGTGCGGATAGAGAGAATCGAACTCTCCTCTCGACCTTGGGAAGGTCGCATATTAACCACTATACGATACCCGCCTAGTAGTAGACTTTCGAGTTACTTGACCTTTGAAAAGGTCAAGCCTAGCATCCCGGCCACTTGGCCGAGGTGGTCTCGAAAGCTCACTACTAGGCCCGCGTGGGCTATCTGATATTATACATTCACCCCTGTTTTTTACAATCAATTCTGCTAGAATATTTCTATTATGCCGTCGTAGCTCAGTTGGTAGAGCAACACACTCGTAACGTGTAGGTCACCGGTTCGATTCCGGTCGACGGCTCCATTATTGCCTATAACAGAGAAAGCTGTTAAGATTATCTGGTCTTATTTAACAATTTAAGGGCTCGTAGTGAAGTTGGCCTATCACGTCTCCCTGTCACGGAGAAGATCGCCGGTTCGAATCCGGTCGAGCCCGCCACAAAAAAAGAGTCACCCTAGAGTGGCTCTTTTTTTATGAATTCGGTTGGTTTTGAATATGTAGCTAAGGAATTTTTTAGCCGTCAGGGCCTAGGATGGTTGACTATATGCAACGACGTTCATGCAACCTTCTTGAAACTGATCAGCCCTATCTAGCCAAAACTGCAGGCTTGCTTCCGTAGGCTCCCCCTGACCCAGCATGGTTATATACCCCTCAAGATCAACCCCCAACTCATTCAGTGAAGTACCCCCGATTCTTGCGCTCAGCGTCAAACTCCTCTCACCGTCAAAGTCCTCCCCTGGTACGGTGAATGTAGCAGACTGATTATGATCTTGATCGTAACCTGGATTATTATAATTTGGATGGATGAGTGTAATCCTAGCAACAGTACTATCAGGAGTAACAAATCTCCAATTTACACTATGGATTTTGCCACCCATTAGGCCAGCATAACCTAGGCGGCGTGTCCTCATCTCTCTAATTTGAGCAGGTATTAAACTACTGATAACATCGGGTCTAGTTCTAAGCTCTGCCCCTGCCACTGCCTCATCATAATCTGCCATATTTACTCCCTGAACAAATTTTAATAATATTATTATAGCCTATTTTTATATAATGCGCAAAGTTTATAGAATTAATTTTTTTGGTGGCTCAATAAAAAATGCTCAAAAACCAAGTAAAAAGCCCTCCATACGGAGGGCTTTTTAAAATCGTACCAGAAGTCTTAGTTAAAACTTCGTTGTGGACGATCTTCTTTTGGTCGTGCCTCGCTGACGCGAACTCGGCGGCCACCAACTTCTTGATTATCAAGACCTTTGATAGCAGCTTGTGCTTCTTCGTCAGTGGTCATCTCGACAAATCCAAATCCTTTGGATTGTCCAGAATCACGATCTTTAATGACGGCTGCTGAAACAACAGTTCCGTATTCCTTAAAGAGATCTGCGAGTGCATCGTCGTCTGTTGAGTAGGGTAATCCCCCGACGTATAACTTACTAGCCATTATATTAAAATACCTTTTCTTATCTTTTATCTTCTCAGGTCGACCGCTTCTACTCGCACTAATATAATGACTCGTAAAAAACCTGTTAGACATAATGGTACTACTTAAACTCAACTTAGGCAAACCTTCCAACTCCTAGAACGAATTCGAGTGCCCATAAATGACTTTTCCTCTGTCGATGTATCCACAGATACCCCTCCTTCAGAGAAAATCATTTCTTGACTACTCGAGCTACGCTCTAATAAGTCGAAAGTTTGCCTAAGTTGAGTTTTAAACCCAGATCCGTAAAGTACAAGTTACGGAGCCGGTATGTATGATCGCGGTGGCTTTTTTTCTTTTAGATCGTTGGTGTATTCACTGACGTCTTTAAAGTTAAGCAAAATATGCGCACCCTTAACCTTGTCGCCCTTTTTTTCTAGTAGTTTGAAAATCTCTAGACTGTAACCAGTGTTGATTATCTTGGAGACTTGACCGGGTTTTAATTGGAACAGTGCGTCCGTCGCTATCGGTGCCAGATCGCGATTGGTTCTAGTGACCAAAAAACCAATTTCTCCACCATTGCTTTTGCTAGCTTGGTCATCTGAATATTTTTTTGCAACAGCACCGAAGTTTTTGCCTTTTTTAAGTTCAGCGTATGCGGACTTTGCCTTGGCCTGAGTTCCTGAATCCAGGCTACCAACAACTTTTTGAGTTAGAAGCTCCTGGCCAAGATAGCGCTTGAAATCATCCCTGGACCAACCAAAATAATCTTGTAGTACATCCTCGAAAACTTTATCGCCATTACCAAGCCTGTTTTGTTCTTGGAGCAATTTTATCTGATCCTCTGTTTCTTGGTCGGTCACTTTTATGTTTTTTTCTGCAGCAATGTCTTTTATATAAGCGTAATTTACGACTTTATCCAGTGCACGTTTTTTAAACTCTTTTAACTGTTGCTGGCCTGATTCAGTGTTGAAATCTAGTTTTTGCTGCGTTTCATAATAATGCTGATACCTGCGAAGTTCGAATAGGTAGTTTTCGTAGGCAACAAAACTATCGCCCACTCGGGCAATTGGGAATGGAACTATTTGAGTCACCTTATACATGAATGTTGAAGTTGATTGTAATTTATACAACGAAATTGTTGAAAATGTTAAAAAACTAATTATGGTAATGACAAAAATCGCAATCGAAATTAAAACGATCTTGTGTTTTGAGTGTTGCAAGGGGTAGATAAATTTTCTAGCAGAAGACAAAACCTCCTCCCTGTGCTCAGGAACAGTGGTATTAGTAATGCGCGGGACAGTCTTTGGTGGTTCGTTTTCTTGGCGTTTTGCCTCAACATAATCATGTTGTTTTGATTTAACTTTTTTATATATCTCTTTCATCTAGTAGATTCGCTTTCGATTTGTTCACCTTGATCAATGTTTATGGATGTTATTCCCTGTTCTCGAAGTATATTTGCGATAGTTTTCTGTACGTGTTCTGGATGATGCACCTCATGTATTACTAAATCACCCATATACGTTTGAACTACTATTGTACCAAATTTCAGTAGTGTTGCCTGCAACCCATTAACCTGGTAATTCATAGACTGAATTTGATTAAGACTCATGTCTACAACTGTTTTATTAAAAAGCCCTTTTCGAGTTATCTGAATTAGCCGTTGGTTGGTCACAATAAAGATACTGTAGTACCAGGCAATCCAATATGGGAAAAACACCACAAACGCCAAGATAAACCCCAAACCAAGGCCACCAAAAAAATACGACATCTCCGGCTTCACCAGGGCTGGCACTGTTCCAAGCAAAATTGCGAAGCTAGCAATAACAAGTCCTTTACGCATCACAACTGGGTGCTTACGAAACACAAACAACACTTCCTCGTCGTCGAATTGATCAGCAAATAGCTTTTCAGTTTTTTGCGTTTTGGATTTTTTCTTTAGCATGAGCATATTGTATCAATTAAAATTGATTACTAATAAAAACTAGCCAGAGAGTGCCCCTATTTGCTTTGAGGCTTGGTTTGTTGTTTGCCGATATTTATCGGCGCCACCTCAATAACTTTGTTGGTACTGGGACGATACAGATAGGCTTTTTTGGCTTTTGTGAATATCAGAACTTTGTCCCCATTTTGTGATTTTGCAAAGAAAGCTTGAGATTTTAGCTTGCTTGCATCATTGACTGTTGCGATAGTTGGATTTTCGTCTGCAGGCACCTCGACGAGATTAGCCACCAACTCTTTTATCTTAGTTGCCTCATCTTTGGCAGCTTGTTGTGGGTCTGATAAACGCTCGATCTCTGCATTCTTTTCCTGAACGTAGTTATAAGTAAAATAACCACCAATTCCTAGAGCAGCGATAACTGCTATGACGATTATTACGAATCCTATTTTTTTACTACGTTTTTTAGGATGCACAGATTTTGCCTGTGTGGATTGTTCTTCGAACACTATTGATACCCCTCTTTTAAATGCTTATGTCTGATTCAAAGCTAAGTGTACCAATTCGTTAGTGCTACTTCAAGCTCGTTTAGTGCCTTGTTCCGAAGAACAAATAATGATTGGCCCAAGGCGGACTAGGGCTTTGTTTGTTCCGTTGCGCCAGAATTAACTGGGGCAAATTCAATAACTTTTTTGGTTGATGGTCGATATAGAATTGCCTGCTGTGCCTTGGTATACACCAAAACCTTGTCACCATTTTCGGCATGCTCAAAGAAAGGCTGAGACTGTAATTTCTCTTTGTTGCTAACGGTTGCCATTGTGGGATTTTCACCACTAGGAAGTTCGAGATACTTGCCTATATCGTCTAATATATCCTGGGTTTCTTGCTTTGCTGCTTGCTCTGGGTTTTTTGCTTTGTTTAGTTCATTGCGGGTGTGAATATACTGGTATGCAAAAAATCCAGCAGCCACCAGTATAACGACCGTTAAAAAAAACTTAATGCCCTTTTTATTAATGTGGAGGTTTTTCACAATCTTCGAAAATAAGCCTTTTGAGACTCTTCGTGTATTTGGTTGGTCGTTTTGCTGATTGGCACTACCCTGTTGTTGATCGTCGTTCAAATTAAATCCCCTGTTGTTTTATACATAAAAGTTTAACTGGGTACCCCAACAAACACAAGCACTATTGCGAAAATAATCGATAAATAACAGTTCGCCTAATCCTGGATTAACTGTTGTTGGGTATTTCCATTTGCATCCATTTGTATAGTTCTAGCATCCTTAATCGACAAAGCCGTCCAAGAAAACTCGGTATCTTTCGAGGCAGGATCTTTCAAAATAATCTTGAAGCCTTTTGTTGACAGATCCTTATACGCATACTGTTCGAACAATCCATTCTTAATGTTCAGTGTTACTACTGGTGTGTCTTCGAACTCTTTACTAAAGTTAACTTCTATTTCGTCTTTGCCTTCCTTTATGACAGCGAAGCCAGCTGTGTCGTTATTGAATGTTGCACGTCCCTCAAAGCTCACATCGTTGTTGAAGACTGTTTTTTCTACAAAAGTCACCAGACCGTAGAACATGGTATTACCGCGGAACGTAGAGTTGCCATTTACAGAGAGTCCGCCATCTGCAATCAAGTTACCCTGAACAGTTAAATCCAAGGTTATTTTGGCCTTTTGCACAACAAAGTTATTCAAATCTATAATTGGCTCTTGTGGACCTGGGTTATTAGTATTTTGCTGATGGTTTTGCTCATTATCATACTTTTTAGCCAGGCTACCTATCTTGTCTGTATACACTTCTAGGCCCTCAATCTGATTAGCTTTTAGCTTACCGACTGTCAAAGTCGCAGCATATATATTACCTGCATATACATTTGCGCCGTTGATCTCACCGGCACTGACTTTGTCAGTTAATACCTCTGAGCTAGCCTCGCCATTGGCTTGACGACCAGCTAAATATCGTAATATTTTATCAGCCTTCTCTAATTGAGCACGTTTAGCAGCTGCCACTTCATCTGATAAGTTCGCTTCTAGATCAATCAAACCTGCAACGGGGTCCAGGTAACTATCTCCCCATAATAACCCGCCATCAATGGCATCATTTACGGCCATTTCTACACTCGCTCCGGTGTAATCTGTCAAGTTAATTAAGACCGTTACAGTGCCACACTTGGTTCCTGCAGGTAGATCGTCTGGGCAATTCGCCCGTTCATCCTCCACAAAATCATTTAGTGCAGTGCCGACAACTCGACCAGCAACAACAGCTTTCATTCCGTAACCAGGTGTTGACGAAGACGTGACCCGATCACCAGATTTTATCAATCCATTTTCGGTTGTTACCCTAACCGGAACGCGTCCAGCTAAAGCGATAGGATGGCTTTGTTCATTATCAGGTCCTAGAATAAAGCCTGGTTCTGTCGCCACTATCCCGACAAGGTCCTTTTGATAAGCTGATGAAGACATCTTCACAGCACCAGCATTATTAGGATCTAATGATACTAAATTACCTGGGCTAAGCGGGTCGGCAGACGTGTAGCGCTCAGCAAGGTCGGCCCCTCCAGCAGCACCAACCTCCACGGATGATCCAATAATACCGTCAACAAGTAGCTCACCTCTGATAACATTAAGCCTATTAGCAATCGCATCAATCGAAACCTGAAAGTCCATCTCATCAGTTTCTGTCCAAAAATGTGCTAGCGAGCCCATAACCAGCGATGTTCCGTTAGTACCGATTGACTGCATATCATCGTAGTCGGTGCCGGACCAAGTAGCATTTGTATCGTCAGATTTACCAGCATCTGCATGATAAACATCGGTCACTACTCCTGTCCCTTGACCTTCTAAAATTGTGACACCGCCGCCATCTGAGCCATCGTTAGTACCAACATAAAGCTTACGGTTATCGCTTAGCATAGTGTTATCTGTTAGGCCAAGACCATAAACGGTATTCGTAGAGCCGTACAATTGCTCGGGCATAACCTCAAAATCGGAGGTTGTGTCAGGTGGTGAAGAAAATGCTGGACTAACTGTCATCACCGTGGCTGTGTTTGATACAACCCGGCGTGTCTGGCCAGCACCAGTGCCGCTAGTTATCTCTACTATACTGCCGGCAAAACTGTTAGGCACCCAGGCTGCCGTAGAGTCCCCAATAGTAGTTGCTGTTGCCGTTGTTGCGTCCGCAAACTGAGTTGATGGCCGAGACATGGCGTTACGACCATCTAGATATGTCTTTCTGACCTGAGCCTGCGTAAGGTTGTCGGCAGTCGTAGCCCCACCACCGTGAATGTACACATCATCTATATCACCGTCCCAGAAATCTTGTTGAGTGCTGCATGTAGCGACAGTACCAGTACATTTTGCACCAATAGCAGTCGCTGTAGCACCGTTAAGAGTAGCCGTGGTCGTTGCGGTATCACAAGCAACCGCTAATTTGCCGTCTACATACATACAATACAGTGCCGAGCCGCTAGCTCTAACTACACTTAGATGATGCCACTGACTATCGGCATAGTTCATCGTACTTGTAAGTGTGTCAGTTATCGTACCATCTCTCTGTACGGCAACAACCTGGCCAGAAGAGTTCATGGTTATGTTATAGCCAGCTACCGTAGAGTTGCCTGATCGATCAATCAACGTATCTGTGCCAGTAACTGCTCCGTTATGCCTAAACCACATTTCTATACCGTAAGACACGGTTGTTGCTGTCGGGTCGAAGTCAGTATCCTGGTCACAAGCACCATCTCCAGTAGTGTCAGAGCACATGTATCCGGCCGTACCGTCAAAACGAGCACCCATTCCCCGCACGCCATTTACGCCCATAGTAACACCCGATTTGATTGCCAAGACATTGTTTCTGACTGTAGCGTCGGTTGCTTGGCTAGCACCAACGGCGTCGCCAAAGCCGAACATACCTCTTGGGGTACCAGTCATTAGACCAGTTTCGCCAGTTGTTGAGTAAAACTTAGACCAGCCAAGAGTTGGTGATGCGTTTGTGTCCAAGTCATCAATTTGGGTCACCCCCCCACCATGACCAACAAAAATCTGGTCAGCTTTTTCATCAGCCAACGAGCCACGCTCTACTACCTCTAGAGTGTCGGGCTTAACATTAATCGTTTGAGCTGTCTTGAATAGGTTTGGTGCGTTGGCGGCGGTTGCAGATTCGTCCCAAGTTTTGTATGCAGTGGTGATACCGGTTGCGGGGGCAATAATAGCAGTATCAATATTGTTATTTGAGGTAGCTGGGTTACCGTATCTCTCTAGCTGTTGCTTGGTTACATTAAGCACATACATACGAGCCCGCTTGGTTACAAAACACGCCGAAAACTGATCAGCAATTGCCGAACCAAACGGTATTGTTGTCCCATTTGTTAAGTTAATAACCTGTACGCCATCATCTGTTGCAGCGCATATAATAGTCGCTCCGTTCAATGGGCCACCATTTGTAAGTATGCTCGAGCTTCCTGATATGACAGATCCGTGAACATCGTTTACCTGTATGCTGGCAGCGCCAATAAATTTAAGGCCAGTATTACTATTAACGTTATATGTCACCGTAGAGTTTCGGTTGGCAATCGTTTTATCGCCCTCGTTACGGTCGGTTGCGTTATATCTATACATTCGGTCCTGAGTAAAATCGATAGAATACAATCCTGTAGAGGATGTCCCATTAGTGCCCACATGGATGACTCCGTTTACTGCAAAAACACTAGACGGGTTATTATTGGAGTCTGCGCCAAGTGCATAGGTACCACCCTGAGTAAACTTTGCCCACATAGTGTTATCGTCGGCGTCAAAGATATATAGAGCGTCCGGAGTGGTCACTAATATAGCCTTAGCCGGGAAGCGAGACCCGCCACAACGATCATCTGACGCAATTACACATTCTGAAGCCGTATGATCTTTTGTCTCATCATACCAAGACATAGTTCGAGAGCTATTTGAATCGGTCCATTTACCCATGTCATTATCGCGAGTAGTGTCGTATACAAATATGTCAGTGATATTAGTCAAACCAACTTTATTAATAAGTGCCGCCTTGGTTACATCTCCATAGAATTTTGAATCTAGGTGGTTTGTGCCGCTCCCAACTTGAAGACCAACTGTTGGAGTTGTTGTTCCTATGCCTACTCGACCAGCAAATGTTGCAGAATAGTCCCAACCAGAGCCAATAGCCAAACCTGTCGAGGAAATGGTTGCTCCAGGGTCTGTAAGCGCTCCTATCTTTATACCATTAACAGTATCTACGCCTGCTGAATTTGTAGGGCTAAATGCATCTAACTCAATACCGTTATATGTAAGAGCGTCCGTTGCGCCACCAGCATAAGTTGGGGCTATATGGAGCGCGTCACCAGAGGCATTAGAACTACCAAAACTTATAAATTGACCATCGACCCCAGTTGTTGTAGACGGGCTAGCACCGTCAGATATAACTAACATATCCGTCCCAGGTGCAGACCCTGAATATAATCCAGCGCCAACAGTTACATTCGAATTTGAGTCTACAGAAAATATTGTAGATCCAGTCCCCGATGGAGCAATTACCAGATTTTGATTATTGGTAGTTACAATATCTGCTGAACTGTCGTTTGTGGCATTAAATATTAGTGAAGAATTTGTATCGGTTGTTATGGTTAAATCGTCGGTTCCTGAAGGGGCAAACTCAATAACACCAGTAAATGTTTTTGAGATATCTGAATCGAGTGTGTAAGTCGCCCCGCTAGCACTGACTGTTATATCACCTTTATCGCCATCAGCCACTCCGCCTCCGCCCGTTGCATCACTTGCACAGGCCCAAGTACTAGTTCCCTCAGTCCATTTAAGAATCTGAGTATCAGAACAACCTTGCAAAAGACCGATTCCATCAGTATCTATTTCTAGGCCTGAGCCACTTGATGTAAGCCCTGCCCCATCGGCACTCGATAGATCAATACCGAGCGAACCACCTTCGGTGCCCGTGAGGGTCAGACCACCGCTTGTGGTAGCAGATGACACATAATTCCCGGTCGTATCAGTACCGAGCGCCACTGCATCAGCGCCAACAGTAGCGTTGAGTGTTCCGTTAGCAAGATTTGTAAGTGTAACCGATCCTGACAGGTCACTGCCCAGTGTTATAACGGGGCTCTTACTAATTGTTGTTGTGTCATCAATGGTGCCTCCAGTAATCGTTAAGGCGTCAGGAATTTCGGAATCAGCTAAACCGCCGTCTAGTATATTGAGTTCTGCTGCAGTTATTGTTGTGCCGTTCCAGACGATAGTTGAAGATGAACTACCCGTTAAAGTCAAAGTATCATTAGAGCTACCGACACTAATAAGATCTGGATCGGCCCCAACTCTGGTGCCGATGTTAATTGTTGAACCTCCGGGCGTATTACCAACATCAAATGTGCCAATAACTCTGGTGGTGTCATTTTGATCGCCAATATTTATTGTGTCTACATCGCCGTTAGTTCCAATTGATACAGTGTCGCAGGTTGCCGAATTACAAATCGAAACGGAGCTGGCCGTTGAATCGCCGATAGTAAGGGTGCCCGAAGCGGCGTCAATACCTAGGCCTGCACCAAAAGTGAGTCCGCCACCGTTCCCAACGACAAAGACGTCACTACCATTTTTTTGAAGCTGTAAGATATTTCCGCTAGCTCCTGTTTTGTTTACAAATACAGACGACAATGTGGTTGCGTCAGCCTGTACACCCTGGGCTAGCTTGAGATAGTCAGATGAAAGCAATCCTCCTAAAGTTTTGGAATTTAATGCATAAGGACTAGCCCCTAGTCTTTTTAGTGGCTTCATCTCTCCGTCCCAACTAGGGGACCCGGTGCCACCAATATTTACAGATAGCCACAGGTTATCTTGATTCCAGTCGACGCTAGAACCAAACGGAGTTACGGAGCCAAGATTAACTGAAAAATACCCGTTTCTTACTGTAACTTTATCAGTGCTAGTCCTAGTTTCTGTCCACTTTACAGTACCGCTACAAGGGAATGTTCCTGAGGTTGGGTTACACCCGTCACCACCTTCAGTAATCTTGAACTCCATATTGTAAGTTCCGTCAGGTACAACAGCACCAGCACTAGTCAGTAGTCTGCCTTGATAATTAAACTGTTCGTTGATTCCTGTTGCTGCCCTGGCGGTATGGCTCGAATGAAAGAGCACTGAAACCAATACCAGAAGAAAAATGAAGATTACTGAAAATGTGTTTTTGTTCGTAAAACGTGTCATTGATTTTTGAATACTTTTATCACTCTTTATTTTTGATGTTTACAGTTATAAATTATAGGGTAATCACTACTGTTATAGCAACCAAAATATGGATAGTAATTTGATGTTAATTTTTCTCAAAGAATAGATATATAAGATAAAATTATCATAGTATTTTTCACATCATATTGTTTTATTTCAGTGTAAAATGCTTTTGCTTAATTATTGTGATTAATTGATGTTATTAAATTACGTTGTTATATTATCTACGACTACATAATTCATTGCTTTTTATCCACAGGAATTTTTTTTATTTTATTACTATCTGCTAAATGTTCAGGTTTTTCTTCAGTTTAATCTGATGTAACATTTTGGCGTAACTGACTTTTTGGGCTGCCCAAAAACCACCAAGCATTATAGTTGTAGCACTGACCGAAACCCAGGATTGTGCTATCGCCGAACGAATACTATTAATTGGTGTTGGTCTAGGGCTATTGCCGTTGTTCCCTGTGGCAAATATTTCCTGTGATACCCCATTTACAATAACCATTGTCCCAATTTGATAAGCCCGCGCGTGGCTGTCTGCAGCAAGCACAGTAATTCTGTAATTACCTGGCTTGGAATAGCTATGGGTTGCGGTAATTACACCCTCAGATTTTAAATGAGCATGAAAACTTTCACCATCTTTCCAGTCAATATCTAGGGTATACGGGCCCTTCCCTCCAACTAGTTCTGGTCGAAGGTTAAAAGTTTGCTTCGGATTTAAACCAACGTATCTATCTTTTAGCTTAACT
>RRZT010888605.1_pt1 | contig 15317 bp, 12 predicted proteins | sample 2165551 | NCBI WGS metagenome assembly RRZT01 (sample SAMN10456910, study PRJNA506462) | wastewater metagenome | biome: wastewater; feature: sludge; material: wastewater sludge; isolation source: wastewater sludge with Escherichia coli K12::gfp cells carrying plasmid... | place: USA: Moscow, Idaho... | reverse complement strand
GGCGGCGACGCGAACACCGTGAGGTGGGGCGACGACTACCTGAAATACGCCGCCCACTACGCCAAAGAGTTTGATGTGGAGGCATAGGCGAACGGGCAGAGATCCCAGCGTTTCGCTGGGATGACGAACTCCCACGGCGCACGCCGGGATCTCAACCCCCGCTGACCCCCGGACGACGATCGCCCTCGGGCGGCGTCCACGAGCCGGGGTCGGCCGGCACCTGCTCGCCGGAGCGGATGTCTTTCACCTCGTTCGAGCTGAACCAGACGAACGGAATGCCCCGCCGGTCGGCGTAGCGGATCTGCTTGCCGAACCGGTCGGCCTTGGGCGCCACCTCGGTGGCGATGCCCCGAGCGCGCAGCTTCGCCGCGATCGCCACGGCGTCGGCCCGGGTCTCCTCTGCGTCCACGGCCACCAGCACGCAGCTCGGCACCGTCCTGGACGCGGTCAGCGCCCCCTTTGAGATGAGCGGCACCAGAATGCGGGTCACCCCGATCGACAGCCCGACACCTGGGTAGCTGGTGCGGCCGTCGGAGGCCAGTGAGTCGTAGCGGCCGCCCGAACAGATCGAGCCGAGGTGCTCGAAGCCCGTCATCTCGGTTTCGTAGACGGTGCCGGTGTAGTAGTCGAGCCCGCGGGCGATCTTCGGGTCGGCCACCAGCCGTCCGGGCACCGCGGCGGCCGCCGCGGCCACCAGGTCGGCCAACTGGGCCAGCCCCTCGTCCAGCAGTTCGTTCTCGACGCCCAACGCCCGAACCCGCTCCACGAACGACTCGTCGGCGGCCGAGATCGTCGCGAGTTCGAGACATTTGGCCGCCACCTGGTCGCTCAACCCGAGTTCACCGGTGAGCAGGTCGGCGACCGCCGCCGGCCCGATCTTGTCGAGCTTGTCGACCCGCTGCAGCACGGCCAGGTGATCGTCGATGCCCAGGCCGCGGTAGAAGCCCTCGGCCAGCTTGCGGTTGTTCACCCGCATCAGCACCGGCGGTACGCCGAAGTCTGTGTGCAGCCGCTCCAGCGCCTCGAGAATCACCAACGCCACCTCGACGTCGTGGTGCGCGGCCAGCGCGTCCTGGCCCACCACGTCGATGTCGGCCTGCAGGAACTCGCGATACCGGCCCTCTTGCGGACGCTCGCCACGCCACACCTTCTGAATCTGGTAGCGGCGAAACGGAAAGCTCAGGTGCCCCGAGTTCTCGAGCACGTAGCGGGCGAACGGCACGGTCAGGTCGAAGTGCAGGCCCAGTTCGTCACGGTCGGCGATGCCCGCGCGCACCGACTGCAGCCGCTGCACCACGTAGATCTCTTTGTCGATCTCGCCCTTGCGCGCCAGTTGCGCCATCGGTTCGAGCGCCCTGGTCTCGATGGACCCGAACCCGTGCAGTTCGAACGTCTGCGCCAACGACGCGAGCACCCGCTGTTCGACGATGCGCCCCTCGGGCAGAAACTCGGGAAAGCCGCTCAGCGGCTTGGGACGGCTCATCGCATTCCACCTAGATAGTCGGCTTGCAGGTACGGGTTGGACGACCGCTCGGCCGCCATCAGGCTCTGCGGCCCGTGCCCCGGCAACAGCGCGGAGGTGTCAGACAGGCCGAGCACCGGGCCGCGCAGCGTGTCGAGCATCACCGCGTGATCGCCCCCGGGCAGGTCGGTGCGGCCGATCGATCCCGCGAACAACACGTCGCCGGTGAACACCACCTGGTCGGCGCGGTCGTTGCCGGTCAGGGCGGTGCGCAGCATCACGCAGCCCGGACGGTGCCCCGGCGCATGAATCACCTCGAAACTCAGCCCGGCCACGTCCACGCCCTCGTCGAACAGTCGCAGGTCGGCGGGCTCGGCCAGCGGCTGGTCGCCGATCAGTTGCGCCAGCAGCGGCGCAACCTCGGGCCCGAGCCCGGCCGCCGGGTCGGTGAGCAGTTCGCGGTCGGCCACGTGAATCCACGCGGGCACGCCATACTCGTCGGCCAATTCTGCGGCCGAGGCGACATGATCGATGTGTCCGTGGGTCAGCAACACCCCGGCCGGGGTCAGGTCGTGTGCGCTCACCAGACGGCGCAGACCGTCGGCCGCACCCACCCCGGGATCGACGATCACGCAGTCACGACCGGCCGCGGTGGCGGCCACATAGCAGTTCGCCTGCCACGGGCCGCTGGGAAAACTGGCCAGAAACACGCGGGCCAGCCTATCGGCCGACTCGCCGGGCACGATCCACAAACCGGCGGTCATGAGGCAAGATGGTCGCCATGACTTCTTCCAGCCCGGCTGATTTCGGCCGCGTTGACCCCGACGGCACCGTCTACGTCCGCACCGCCGAGGGCGAACGCAGCGTCGGCCAGATACCCGATGTCACCGAAGCCGAGGCGCTGGCGTTCTACACCCGGCGGTTCGAGGCGCTGGATCTCGAGGTCAGTCTGCTGGAACGCCGCATCGCCTCCGGAGCCCTGTCACCCGACGAAGCCCGGCACAGCATCAACACCGTCACCGGCAACGTCACCGGCGCCAACGCGGTCGGCGATCTGGACGGCCTCACCACCCGGCTGCAGGCGCTGGCACCCGTGCTGGCCCAGGCCTCGGCCGAACGCCGTGCCGAGCGCGCCAAGCAGGCCGAGGCCACGAAGGCCACCAAAGAAGGCATGGTCGCCGAAGCCGAGCAGTTGGCGCTGAGCAACGACTGGCGCGGTGGCGTGAACCGGTTCCGGTCGCTGCTCGACGAATGGAAGGCGCTCCCCCGCATCGATCGGGCCACCGACGACGCCTTATGGCACCGGTTCTCGACCGCGCGCACCACCTACACCCGGCGCCGCAAGGCGCAGTTCGCCGAGCAGGCCGAAAAGCGTGAAGGCGCCCGGCAGCTCAAGGAACAGATCATCGCCGAGGCCCGTCCACTGGCCGAATCGACCGACTGGGGGCCCACCGCCGGCGCGTTCCGCGACCTGATGACGCGCTGGAAGGCCGCCGGGTCTGCCCCCCGCGAGGTGGACGACGCCCTGTGGGCCGAGTTCCGCGGGCTGCAGGACACGTTCTTCAACGCGCGTCAGTCGACGCTGTCGCAGCAGGACGAGGAGTTCAAGGCCAACCTCGACGCCAAAGAAGCCCTGTTGGCCAAAGCCGAGGCCGAGATCGTGCCGGTCACCGACCTGGACGCGTCGCGCAACGCCTTCAGAACCTTCCTGGAGCAGTTCAACGCCTTGGGCAAGGTACCCCGCGAGTCGATTCGTGGCCTCGACAATCGCGTGCGGGCACTCGAGACGGCGGTCAGGCAGGCCGAAGACGCCGAGTGGAAGCGCACCGACCCCGAGGCCCGGGCCCGCGCCGAAGAGACGGTGGCGATGCTCAGCAGCGAGATCGACAAGCTCAGCGAGAAGATCACCAAGGCCGAGGCCCGCGGCGACAAGAAGGCCGCCGACAAGGCCCGCGACTCGATCGCCACGTACCAGAGTTGGCTCGACCAGGCCCGCGAGACGCTCGCCGACTTCAGCCGTTGATCGACGGCGCCCTTGACGACAGGGCGCCCCATGAGAGATTGCGGCGTCCGCCGCAATGACGAAAACCGCACCCCGAACGTCCGACTCATGCAACGAACGGTCCGGCCCACCGTGGTGGCGGGCCGGACCGTTCGGGCACAGGTCAGCGTCTGAAGCCCATCGCCTTCAGCACCGCGTCGTGCACCTGGGTGTTCTTGATGAAGCCGGCCAGGCGCTGCGCCCCCGGGCCCGAAGCCGTCACCGGGGTGGCGGCCCCGGTGTGACCGTTGGTGGTCCAGTCGGCCACCATCTTCAGGTTCGAGTGGGCGATCGCAACGGTGTCTTCGGACTGCTCGCCCGAGCCGTTCTCGTCGTTCGGGTCGACGTTCTCGATGGCCAGCCCGCCGGTCTCGTGGTCACCGACCACCAGCACGAGGGTGCCCGGCGTGCGGGCCGCGAAGTCGAGCGCGATCTTGACCGTACGGTCGAGTTCGGCGCCGGCCTTGATCATGAGCTTGGCGTTGCTGTGGTGCGCCATCTCGTCGATGCCCTCTTCTTCGATGAACAGGAAGAAGCCGTCACGATCGCGCGACAGCAGGTCGATCGCCTTCGTGGCCATCACGGGCAGCCGCACCGAGGGGTCGTACAGGTCGCCTTCACCCTCGTTGTGGTATTCGAACATCTCTTCGTTGGCGAACAGGCCGAGCACCTTGCCCTTGTTCACCTTGCCGAGTTCGGCGGCGTTGGTGACGTACTGGTACTTCAACTGCTTGGCGCGATCGACCAGGTTGCCCTTGGTGCCCTTGCTCTGCTCGGTGGGGTCGGTCGGCGGGTTGTCGGGCCAGGCGCCGGGGTTGCCGGCCGGGTACCACCAGTCCTCACCGCCGCCGAGCACCACGTCGACGCGGCTCTGTTCGATGATCTGGCGCGCGATCTCGCTCTGGTCCGACCGGTTGGCCACGTGCGCCGAGAACGCGCCGGGCGAGGCGTCGGTCACCTGGGCGGTGGTGACCAGTCCGGTGGACTTGCCGGCGGCCCGGGCCCGCTCCAGCAGGTTGGTCACCGGCTTGCCGTTGACGTCGACGCCGATCGCGCCGTTGTAACTGCGCACGCCCGTGGCGTAGGCGGTGGCTGCGGCCGCCGAGTCGGTGACGGCCTGTGCGGTGTCGGCCGAGTCGGTGTGCACCAGGCCGGTGACCTGCATCTTGTTCATCACCAGGTCGCCGTTCTGGCCCTTCAGCGCCAGCCTGAGCAGCTCGCGGTGGGCCACGCCCATGCCGTCGCCCTGAATGAAGATGACGTTGCGCGCCCGACCCTTGGTGTTGATGTCGTAGCCCGCAACCTCGGGGGTGTTCACCGACTCGGCGGTCAGCGTGACCGGCCGGTCGGCGACCCGTACCTGCGCCATTGACGCGCCCGAGACGGTCGACGCCAACAGGGCGGCCACCGCGACCGCCAGAACTCCCGTGGCTCGGCCCGCCAGTTGGGCAGGGTGGGTGTGCGAATGTTTGGGCATACTGCCTCCTTGGGGTGTTGCGACCTCGTTGTCGCTCCCGGGACTGTAACTTCACCCGCATCTTCGATCAACCACCCCGTTGGGTCGGCTTCGATCGAGACGCCCTTGTTGGGTGGGCCCGAGCAACCCCGAACCCGAAGGTCTCAAGGGACGCCCGGCGCCGGTCAGTTCTTGACGCGGTTGGCCTCGTACACGCCGGGAATGCGCTTGAGCGCGTTGGTCAGCGACGCCAGGTGCGTCGGGTCGGGGGTTTCGAACTGCAGCCGCATGGTGAACACGCGGTCCTTGTTGGTGGTGGCCGACATCGACAAAATGTTGGAGTGATGCTCGGTCATCACCCGGCTCACGTCCGACAGCAGTCCGGCCCGATCGAGACCCTCCACGTGCAGCGCCACCAAGAAACTCGAATCGGCGGACGGCGTCGCCCAGTTCACCTGCACCAGCCGGTCGGGCTTCTGCCGCAGGTTCTCGGCGTTGGTGCAGTCGGCGCGATGTACCGAGACGCCCTCTTCGCGCGTGATGAATCCGATGATGTCGTCGCCCGGCACCGGCATGCAGCATTTCGCCAGCTTGACCCGCAGATCCGTGTGCCCCTCGACCTCGACCCCGACGTCGTTGCTGCGTCGACTGGCCCGTCGCCGAGGGGTGGTGGTGATCGTCGAGTGGTCTTCGACGCTCGCCTCGGCGGCCTCTTCGGCGCCGCCTTCGGCGGCGATCAACCGTTCGACCACGCTCTGTGCGCTGACCGTGCCCTCGCCGATCGCGGCGTACAGGGCGGTGACGTCGGCCACCCGGAAATGCCTGGCCAGAGCCGCAACATGCTCGGCCGACAGCAGCCGGTGCACGGGCAGGCCCGTACGGCGCAGTCGCTTGGCCAGCGCCTCTTTGCCCTGCTCGATGGACTCTTCACGTCGCTCGCGCATGAAGTACTGGCGAATCTTGGTGCGGGCCCTGGGGCTGGCCACGAAGTTCAGCCAGTCGCGGCTGGGCCCGGCATTGGGTGACTTCGACGTGAGCACCTCGACCTGGTCACCGTTGTTCAACTGGTACTCAAGTGGCACCAGGCGCTGGTTCACCCGGGCACCGATGGTGCGGTGACCCACCTCGGTGTGCACCGCGTAGGCGAAGTCGACCGGCGTCGAACCGGCCGGCAACGAGATGACGTCGCCCTTGGGGGTGAACACGAAAACCTCGGTGGTGTTGATCTCGAAGCGCAGGGTGTCGAGAAAATCGGCCGGGTCTTCGGTTTCGCGCTGCCATTCGGTGATCTGCCGCACCCAGGACAGGTCGTTGCCCGAGCTGGGTGCCTTGCCCTCTTTGTACTTCCAGTGCGCGGCCACACCGTATTCGGCCTGGCGGTGCATTTCGTGGGTGCGAATCTGAAACTCCACCGGCTTGCTGTCCGGCCCCAGCACGGTGGTGTGCAGCGACTGGTAGAGGTTGAACTTCGGCATCGCGATGTAGTCCTTGAACCGGCCGGGCAGCGGGTTCCAGCGCGCATGCAGCACACCGAGGGCGCCGTAGCAGTCGCGCTGCGCGTCCACCAGAATGCGCAGGCCGACCAGATCGTAGATCTCGAAGAAGTCGCGGCCGCGCACCACCATTTTCTGGTAGATCGAGTAGTAGTGCTTCGGACGGCCGTACACCGTGGCCTTGATGCGGGCCTCGGCCAGGTCCTCCTTCACCTGGTCGATCACCTGACGCAGGTAGTTCTCACGCAGCGGCGCACGAGCGGCAACCATGCGCACGATCTCGTCATAGATCTTCGGGTGCAGGGTGGCGAACGCGAGATCTTCGAGTTCCCACTTGATGGCGTTCATGCCCAGTCGGTGGGCCAGCGGGGCGAAGATCTCGAGCGTGTCGTTGGCGATGACGGCCTGCTTGTCTTGACGCAGAAAGCCCAGGGTGCGCATGTTGTGCAGCCGGTCGGCCAGCTTGATCACCAGCACCCTGATGTCGCGGCTCATCGCGAGCACCATCTTGCGCAGGGTCTCGGCCTTGGCCGACTCGCCGTAGGTGACCTTGTCGAGCTTCGTCACCCCGTCGACCATGGTGGCGACCTCTTGGCCGAAGTCGGCGGTCAGCTGCGCCATCGTGTACGAGGTGTCTTCGACCGTGTCGTGCAGCAGCGCGGCGCACAACGTCGTTTCGGTCATGCCCAGTTCGGCCAGAATCGTCGCGACCGCCAGTGGGTGGGTGATGTAGGGGTCGCCGCTCTTGCGGGTCTGGCCGGCGTGGTAGTGCTCGGCGGTGCGGTACGCGCGCTCGATGACGGCGATGTCGGCCCGCGCATGATTCGACCGCAGGGTCTTCACCAACGGATCCAGCACGGCCGCCTGCGAGTTCTTGGGGGCTCCGAGCCGGGCGAGTGCGTGCCGCATGCGCATGCGCGGCTGCTCGGCAGCGTTGCCCGGCTGGCTCAGCGCGCGCGGTTCACCCGGCAGGCCGTTACCTGCCCCGTACGGCCCATGCACGCTCTCAGTCAACCCGCTCCCCTTCGGCAGGTCTGCATCATACTGCCGCCACGACAGAGCCCCGTCGCCAGCAGCCTGCGCCCGACGGCCGTCGTCCCGGTCACCGACGGGCTCGCCCCGCACCGGGACCCCTGAGGAGTGATCTTCGACCCCGGGAGGCACGGCACGCCGTCATGCCGGCGAACGCCGGGATCTCACCCGCACGCACCGCACAACGCCGAGATTGCGGCGTCCGCCGCAATGACGAGCGATCTCCGCCCCCTCACCGGGCCGCGCTCAGCAGTGCGGCTCAGACGGTGACGACGGCCGAGTAGTTGTGGATGCCCAACTCGGCGAGCTTCTCGCGGCCCGGCAAGAAGCCGAGCTCCATCAATACCGCCACGTGCACCAGGTCGGCACCCAACCGGTGCACCAGAGCGGCTGTGGCGCCCACGGTGCCGCCGGTGGCCAGCACGTCGTCGATCACCAGCACGCGGGCGCCCGGCAGCACGGCGTCCGTCTTCACGGTGAGCGTCTCGTGGCCGTACTCGAGCGAGAACTGCTCGCTGTACAGCTCACCGGGCAGCTTGCCGGGCTTGCGCACCGGCACGAAGCCCGCCCCCAGTTCGAGCGCCACGGGCGCGGCCAGAATGAACCCGCGCGCCTCCATGCCCACCACCACGTCGATGTCGGGCGGCGCCAACGCGACCAGTGCGTTGATGGCCGCCCGCAGGCCCTTGGGCGAGGCCAGCAGCGGCGTGATGTCTTTGAACACCACACCCGGCTTGGGAAAGTCGGGAATGTCTTCGATCAGGTCGAGAACCAACTGGTGGTCATCGCTGAAGGTCACGGGTCACTTCTTTCGCTGGGCGCGGGTGCTGCGACTGGGCTGAACCCGGTTCTGCCGGGCCAGGTCGTTGGCGCTGACCAGACCGAGCCGTTCGGGCTCGATCTCGTCGACCTCGGCCAGCGGCCCGTCACCGTCGGTGATCACCACCGACTTCGACGTGGCCGCGGCCTTGTCTTTGACGGTGTGCCGCTCGGCCCGGCGGGCCAGCCGCTCGCGGTGCTCGCGCATCTCGGACTCGGCCTCTTTGAGCTGCGCCAGCAGCGGCGCCGCGATGAAGATGGACGAGTACGCGCCGGCGATCATGCCCACCAACAGCGCCAGGCCCAGGTCTTTCAGCGGCCCCGTGCCCAGAATGAAGGTGCCGGCGAAGGTCAGCGCCGCCACCGGCAGCACGCCGATGATCGTGGTGTTGATCGACCGGATCAGCACCTGGTTGACGGCGGCGTTGGCTGCGTCGGCGTAGGTTATGCGGGTGTTCTTGATGTCGGCGGTGTTCTCGCGCACCTTGTCGAACACCACCACGGTGTCGTAGAGCGAGTAACCCAGAATCGTGAGCACACCGATCAGGGTGGCGGGGGTCACGGTGAAGCCCACCAGGGCATAGATGCCAATGGTGATGATCAGGTCGTGCAGCAACGCGACGATGGCAGCGATGGCCATCTTGAAGTTGCGGAAGTACGCCCAGATCAGCAGCGACACCAACACCAGAAAGACCGCGAGCGCGATCAGCGCCTGCTGGGTGATCATCGACCCCCACGACGCGCCGATCAGGCTGTAGCCGACCTCGTCGACGGCAATACCGCCGGCCGCCGTTGCCAGCGCCTGCTTGACCTGGGTGACCTCGTCGACCGACAGCGATCGCGTCTGCACGCGCACCTGGTTGTCGCCGACCGAAATCACCTGAATGTCGTCGTTGTCGGGCAGGTTGAGCGCCTCGACCGCGCTGCGCATCTGGTCGGGGGTGCCCGCGCTCACGCTGACCGGCACGGTGAAGTCGGCGCCGCCCTTGAACTCGATGCCCAGATTCAGCCGCAGAATCGCCAACGCCAGAATCGAGATGGTCAGCAGCACGCCCGAGATGATGTACCAGCGCTTGCGGTTGCCGACGAAGTCGTACTCGACCTCGCCGGTGTACAGCTTGTGGGCGAAGCTGGGCTTCTTGCCCTTGGGCTCGACGGACTTCTTGGGCTCGGTTGTAGCGGTGCTCATCACGCCTCCTCGGTCGTCGAGTCAGGGGTGGACGCCTTCGCTGCAGCGCTCTTGCCTGCCGCCGCCTTGCCCGCGGTGGCCGGAACCTTCGCCGCCTTGCCTGCGCCGGTGGCGGCGGCCCGACGGCGGCGGTGCAGCGGCGGTTGATGCCTGGCACCCAGATGGTCGGGTTCGAACCCCGAGAACTTGCGACCCTCGCCGAAGTAGCGGGTGCGGCCGAGCAGCGACACCAGCGGCTTGGTGAACCAGAACACCACCGCGATGTCGATCAGGGTGGTGAGGCCCAGCGTGAACGCGAAGCCGCGCACCGAGCCGATGGCCAGAATGAACAACACCACCGCAGAGAGCAACGACACACCGTCGGCGATCAGAATGGTCTGCCGCGACCGTTCCCAGCCGGTTTCGATGGCGCTGCGCAGTGACCGTCCGTCACGCACCTCGTCGCGAATGCGTTCGAAGTAGATGATGAACGAGTCGGCTGTGACGCCGATGGCCACGATCAGGCCCGCGACGCCGGGCAGGTTGAGCGCGAAGCCCATGGCTTGGCCGAGCAGAACCACGAGCGCGTAAGTGATGCCGAAGGCGACCACCAAGCTGCTGACCACCACGATGGACAGGGCGCGGTAGTACAGAATGCTGTAGGCCACCACGAGGGCCAGGCCGATGATGCCGGCGATGATGCCGGCTTCCAGTTGCTCGCCGCCTAATTTGGCCGACACGTTGTCGACGCTCGACACATCGAAGGCCAGTGGCAGGGCGCCGTACTTGAGCACGTTGGCCAATTGGGTGGCGCTGGCCTGGTTGAACGAACCCGAGATCTCGGCCCGTCCACCGGGAATGGCTGCGCTCACGTAGGGGCTGCTGATCACCGTGCCGTCGAGCACGATGGCGAACTGGTTCTGCGGGCTGGTCTTGGTCGAGATGGCCCGGGTGACCGTTTCGAACGTGGTGGCGGCGGTGCCGTTGAACTCGAGGTTGACCACCCAGCTCACCCCGTTCTGGGGAATGCCGGCCTGAGCCGAGTTGAGGTCCTTGCCCGAGATCACCGCAGGCGAGAGCAGGTACTTGGTGGTGCGGCCCTCGTCGCAGGTGATCAGCGGCTGGTCGGACACGTCGGGGAACGGGTCGCCGCACTGAAAGTTCGTGTAGTCGCTCTGGTCGCGCTCACTCGGCGTCCAGTCGAGCACCTGCTGGGTGGTGGGCGGCGTGGCACCGGCGACCGTCGGCCGGGGGCTCGGAACCGGGGTCGGCAGTGCCGGCAGCGGCCGGGGGTTGGTGCTGGGCGAGGTGGTGGCACTCGGCACCGCCGATTCCGTGGGCTGAGCCGTCTCAGTGGCCGCGGGCTGGGTGGCCGCGGGCTGGGTGGCCGCGGGCTCGGACGCGGCCTGGGTCGGCTCGACGCTCGGCTGCGCCGACGCCACCTGCTCGGAGGCGTACACCAGCCGGAAGTACAACTGGGCGGTCTGGCCCACCATGCGCACCAACTCGTCTTGCTGGACGTTGGGCACGCTCACGATGATCTGCCGGTCGCCCGAGGTGGTCACCTCGGACTCACCGACGCCGATGGCGTCGACGCGCTGCTGAATGATGGTGCGGGCCAGTTCGAGACTGGCCGGGTCGACCGCGCCCTCGCCGCTGGTGTTGCTGGCCGTCAGGGTGATGGTGGTGCCGCCGCGCAGGTCGAGCCCCAGTTTGGGGGTCCAGACGCCGCCGAGGGCCATCAGCCCGAACAGGCCGGCCGTGATCACCAGAAAGACGATCAGGGTTCTCAGGGGATGGCTGTGATGCCTACTTGTGGTTGCCACGTGCAGTTACGCCTCAACGGTCACTTCTGGGTGTTCTGGCCCGGCACGTCGTCGCTCGGCGGGTCGGCCGGGGCGTCGGTGAGCCGAGGGTCGTTGAAGTCCGACGGCTGGATGTTCTCGAACGGGTTGGGCTCGGCGGCCTCGTCGACCTCGTCGGCCTCGCGCTCGATGTGATCGGGCTCGGCGGCATCGTCGGCGTACTCGAACTCGTCGTCTTCGGGGGTCAGGGTCTTGACGATGGCCTGCTTGACCACGGTCATTTCGATGCCGGGGGCGATCTCGATGATGGCCTGGCGATCGCCAAGGTGGCGAATGGTGCCGAATACACCGGACGACAGCATGACGCGGGCGCCGGGGGCCAGGGCGTTGGTCATCTCTGCCTGCTTCTTGGCCCGCTTCTGCTGCGGACGAATCAGCAGAAAGTAGAAGGCGGCGCCCATCAGCACAAGCATCAGGACAGTGCTACCCATGTCACCCATGTGAGATTTCTTTCGCTAGAACGGCAAGACGGCGGCTGACCACCGACGCACAACTCTAGCCGAGGCGACCACAAAGCCCGATTCCGACGTACCGGCGGACGCCTGCTGCGTCGGCGGCGCTGCCGACGTTGCTCGCGTTCGCCCTCGTTGCTCGCGTTCGGACGCAGGCAACGTCGCTTTTCGCGAGCAACGTCGAATGGAGCGCCACGTGCGCACGCTCGGTCAGCCGCCGAACAGGTCGGGCTCGGCGCTGGCCGGCATGGTGAGCCCGAGGTGCGCCCACCCACGAGCGGTGGCCACGCGTCCGCGGGGTGTGCGCATCAAAAAGCCCTGCCGTACCAGGAACGGCTCGGCGACCTCTTCGACCGTCTCGCGTTCTTCGCCCACCGCCATGGCCAGCGTCGACAGCCCCACCGGGCCGCCGTTGAACCGCTCACACAGGGCCGACAACACCGAACGGTCGAGCCGGTCGAGGCCGAGTTCGTCCACCTCGTAGAGTTCCAGGGCCGCTGCTGCGACGACGGGGGTCAGCAGGCCGTCCGCGCGTACTTGGGCGTAATCGCGGACGCGCCGCAGCAGCCGGTTGGCGATGCGGGGGGTGCCACGTGAGCGGGAGGCGATCACCTCGTCGGTGTCCGCGACCAAGGTGATGCCGAGCAGCCGTGCAGAACGGCGCACGATCGCGCGCAGCGAGTCCGTTTCGTAGAAGTCGAGCTGGCCGGTGAAGCCGAACCGATCGCGCAACGGGCCGGGCAGCAGGCCGGCGCGGGTGGTGGCGCCGACCAGCGTGAACGGCGGAATGTCCAGTGGAATCGCGGTGGCGCCCGGGCCCTTGCCCACCACCACGTCGACGCGGAAGTCGCCCATGGCCAGGTACGGCATCGCGGCGGCGGGACGGCTCATGCGGTGGATCTCGTCGAGAAAGAACACCTCGCCCTCGGTGAGGCCCGACAGAATCGCCGCGAGGTCGCCGGCGTGCTGAATGGCCGGGCCGGAACTGATTCGGATCGGCACGCCGAGTTCGGCGGCGATGATCATGGCCAGGGTGGTCTTGCCCAGCCCGGGCGGGCCCGACAGCAGCACGTGGTCGGGCACCGATCCGCGGTGGCGGGCGGCGTCCAACACCAGGCCGAGTTGGTCGCTGACCCGCGGCTGGCCGGCGAACTCGGCCAGGCTGCCCGGGCGCAGTGCCGACTCGGCGACGGTGTCGTCGTCGTGCTGGTGAGGATCCATCGGATCCTCGGCCGCGCGGGTCACTTGGCCAGGCTTCGCAGAGCGGCCCGCATCAACACGGCGACCGGAGTGGCGGGATCGGTTTCGACCATGCCCGCCACGTTGTCACACGCCCGGTCGGCGTCGCGCGCCGACCAGCCGAGGCCCTCGAGACCGCCCTTGACCTGTTCGCGCCAGTCGGGCGCCTCGGTGGTCGCCGGCAGCCCGCTGGTGGCGGCGAGGGCGTTGATCTTGTCTTTCAACTCGATGACCAGCCGTTGCGCGCCCTTGACGCCGATGCCCGGCACCTTGGTGAGTGCAGCGATGTTCTCGGCCGCGATCGCGGCGCGCAGAGCGTCAGGGCTGAGCACCGAGACCACGGCCTGGGCGATCTTGGGGCCGATACCGCTGGCCGACTGGACGAGTTCGAAGCAGTCGCGCTCGTCGGCCTCGGTGAACCCGTACAGGGTGAGCGAGTCCTCACGCACCACCAGCGAGGTGGCGAGCGTGGCGGGTTGGCCGAGCCGCACGGCGGCGGCGGTGGCGGGCGTGCACAGGGCCTTGACGCCGAACCCGTTCAAGTCGAGCACCACATGGGTGGCACCGGCCGCAATGACCGTGCCGGTGAGCTGGGCGATCATGCGCCCCTCCTGCCCTGCAGGCGGCGGGCCTGATCGAGGGCGGCGGCCACCCTGGCCTGGCCCGCACCACGCCACAGGTGGCAGATGGCGAGCGCGACGGCGTCGGCGGCGTCCGCGGGTTTGGGCGCTTCGGCCAGCTTGAGCACCCGGGTGACCATGAGACCGATCTGAGCCTTGTCGGCGCGTCCAGACCCGGTGATGGCGGCCTTGACCTCACTGGGCGTGTGCTGGTGCACGGGCAGCTTGTGGCGGGCGGCGACCAGCATGGTGACGCCGGCGGCCTGCGCGGTGCCGATCACCGTCATGGTGTTGTGCTGGCTGAACACCCGCTCGACGGCGATCACCTCGGGCCGGTGCCGGGCCACCCACTGCTCCAGCTCGGTCTCGATGGCCAGCAGCCGCAGCGGCAGATCGGCGTCGGCCGGGGTGCGGATCACGCCTGCCTCGACCAGCACCGGCGGACGTCCGGGAGCCCCGTCGACCACGCCGACACCGCAGCGGGTCAGCCCCGGATCGACCCCCAGCACACGCATCGATAGGCACCTTCATCAGCCGAACAGATGTTCGGATACTACCGAACCTGGCGACCCCGTTCACGGACGCCACGCCCGTCATGGTGACCAGGGCCAGGCCAACGATCAGCAGGAGGACGACCCTCACGATCATCATCGGCGTCACATCGCCGCACGGCGTGATCTCGGATGCAGCCGAACGATAGGCGAGATCCCGACGTTCGTCGGGATGACGAACGAGTAGGTCTCGACACGCGTCGACAGACCAACGAATCCGAACGAGAGGCAAGATCCCGACCTTCGTCGGGATGACGAGCGCAAAGGTCTCAACACGCTCGACCAACGAACCCGAACGGCAGGAGAGATCCCGACGTTCGTCGGGATGACGAGCGCATAGGTCTCAACAAGGCCGACCAACGAATCCGGACGATCCTCGACTGGCGACAGCAAACTCAAGGGTGAAGCGGAGCGGCCCCCTGTCAGGGCGTCGTCGGGCGTCTGCGCACAGCGAGGCGCTAGCCGAGCAGTCCCGCAAGGGCGGGACAGGTGCGGACCCGCTCCGCGGCGACACGCTCGACCGGCGGGTCTCGACAGGCTCGACCAGCGGCCCTGGTCTCGACAAGCTCGACCGGCGTTACTCCAGCTCGGCCAGTACCGCTTCGGGGACGTCCTCGTTGCTGTAGACGGTCTGCACGTCGTCGACGTCTTCTATCGCATCAAGCAGCCTGAACAGCTTCTCGGCGGCCTCTTTCGCGTCGATCGCGGTGGTGTACTGAGGCACGAACTGCACCTCGGCCGACTCGTAGTCGTAGCCCGCGGACTGCACCGCCTTGCGCACGTCCACCACCACGCTGGGGTCTGAGATCACCCGCAGCGTCTCGCCCTCGTCGGACACGTCCTCGGGGTCGGCGTCCAACGTCGCCTCGAGCAGGTCGTCTTCTTCGACGTTCTTGCCGCCCTGGCTCTTGGCCACCTCGACGATGCCCTTGCGGTCGAAGATGCGTGACACCGAACCGACGTCGGCCATGGTGCCGCCGTTGCGGGTGACCGCCACCTTCACGTCGGAGGCCGAGCGGTTGCGGTTGTCGGGGAGGCACTCGATGAGAGTCGCCCCGCGGCCGGGCCCGTACGCCTCATACATGATCTCGGTGTAGTCGACCTGCTCGCCGCCCACGC
>RRZT010101229.1_pt1 | contig 15317 bp, 6 predicted proteins | sample 2165551 | NCBI WGS metagenome assembly RRZT01 (sample SAMN10456910, study PRJNA506462) | wastewater metagenome | biome: wastewater; feature: sludge; material: wastewater sludge; isolation source: wastewater sludge with Escherichia coli K12::gfp cells carrying plasmid... | place: USA: Moscow, Idaho ... | reverse complement strand
CTACTACGGCGAACGCTGCTGGGAGTTCCTCGCCGGCACCCGGGCGATCCTGCCGTTCCGCCTGGTCTTCGTCCTGGCCATCCCCTTCGGCGCGCTGGCCCATCTGGAGTTCGCCTGGCTGGTTGCCGACACCCTCAACGGCCTGATGGCGCTGCCCAACCTAGTGTCGCTGCTGCTGCTCAGCCCGCTGGTGCTGCGCCTGACCCGCGAGCACTTCGCCCGCCATCCCTGATCGACCGCCCCGGCGCCGCCGGGGCTTTCATCCCTGAAGCAAAAGGAATACCGCAATGAGTCAAGTGACCCTCAAAGGCAACCCGGTACGCGTCGACGGCAGCCTGCCGCAGGTCGGCAGCCAGGCCCCGGCCTTCAGCCTGGTGGCGGGCGACCTGTCCGACAAGACCCTGGCCGACTTCGCCGGCCAGCGCAAGGTGCTGAACATCTTCCCCAGCGTCGACACCCCGACCTGCGCCACCTCGGTGCGCACCTTCAACGCCGAGGCGAGCAAGCTGGCCAATACCGTGGTGCTGTGCATCTCCGCCGACCTGCCGTTCGCGCAGAAGCGCTTCTGCGCCGCCGAAGGCCTGGACAACGTGATCAACCTCTCGACCCTGCGCGGCCGCGAGTTCCTCGACAACTACGGCGTGGCCATCGCCGAAGGCCCGCTGCGCGGCCTCGCTGCCCGCGCCGTGGTGGTGCTCGACGAGCACGACAAGGTGCTGCATGCCGAACTGGTCGGCGAAATCGCCGACGAGCCGGACTACGCGGCGGCGCTGAAGGCGCTCTGAGTCCTCGTCTGGTGTGCAAACGGCCTGCCTTGCGCAGGCCGTTTGCGTTTAGGGGCTGCGTTGCCGAGATGGATCGCCGCCGGGCAGGTAAAGTGCCGGTAAAGCTCCTTTGCATCCCAACTGAGAGGCCTTATCGTTCAGCCTCCCAAGGAAAGCGATTCGCACCATGTCCCGACTCTCTGCTCCCCATGCTTCTTCTCGCCAGCGCTGGTTGCTCGGCGCTGTTGTCCTGTTGCTCGCCGTGGCGCTGGCCTGGTGGTGGTGGCCGCAGCCGGCGGCCGAGGCGCCGGCTGCGCGCGGGCCGGGGATGCCGGGGATGGGCGGCGGGCCCGGTGGGCGGTTCCGCGGCATGGGAGGTGGCGGGGCGGTGCCGGTGCGGCTCACCGAGGCGCGCCTGGGCGACTACGCGGTGGAGCTCAAGGCGCTCGGCACCGTGCAGGCCTACAACAGTGTCAGCGTGCGCCCGCGGGTCGACGGCGAACTGGTCGAGGTGCTGTTCGAGGAGGGCGCGCAGGTCAAGGCCGGGCAACTGCTGGCGCGCATCGATCCGCGCAGCTACCGCGCCGCGCTGAACCAGGCCGAGGGTAACCTGCTGGAGCGGCGCGCCGAGCTGAAGAACGCCGAACTCGACCTCAAGCGCTACCAGGGCCTCTACGCCGAGGACTCCATCGCCAAACAGACCCTCGACAGCCAGCAGGCCAGCGTCGAGCAGCTGCGCGGCAGCCTGAAGAGCCTGGAGGCGCAGGTCGCCGAGGCGCGCCTGAAGCTGGACTTCACCGAGGTACGCGCACCCATCGACGGGCGTCTCGGCCTGCGTCAGGTGGATGTCGGCAACCTGGTGTCCTCGGGCGACGCCACGCCGCTGGTGAGCATCGCCCAGACCGCGCCGATCACCGTCAGCTTCACTCTGCCCGAGGCCGAGCTGCCGGCGGTGCTGGCGCGCTACCGGCAGGGCGCCGCGCTGGCCGTCGAGGCCTGGGATCGCGGCGAGCGCAACCGGCTGGCCGAGGGCGTGCTGGCCAGCCTGGACAACCAGATCGACACCGCCACCGGCACCGTGCGCCTCAAGGCGCGTTTCGAGAACGCCGACGAGCGCCTGTTCCCCAACCAGTTCGTCAACGTGCGCCTGCGCGTCGACACCCGTCGCGAGGCGCTGCTGCTGCCGGCCGAGGCGGTGCAGTTCGGCAACAGCGGCACCTTCGTCTATGTGGTCGGCGCCGACGACAAGGTGGAAGTGCGCCCGGTGCGGGTCGAGACCGGCAACGGCGAGCAGAGCCTGATCGCCGAGGGTCTGGCGGCCGGCGAGAAGGTGGTGCTGGAGGGCACCGACCGGCTGCGCGCCGGCAGCACGGTGGAAGTGGTGGAAGGCGCCTTCAAGCCGGCCACGCCGCCGGCCGCTCCCGGCACTGCCGGTGCGGCGCCGCGTGACGAGGCGGGCGGGCGCGCCAGTGACGGACGCTTGCAGAGCGCCGCTCCGGGAGCCGCCCAGGGCGAGCGCCCGGCTCCTGCCGCCGCAACCGGGAAAGCCGACTGATGAACCTGTCGCGTCCGTTCATTCTGCGCCCGGTGGCGACCACCCTGCTGATGGTGGCGATCTTCCTCGCCGGGGCCATCGCCTACCGGCTGCTGCCGGTGGCGGCGCTGCCCCAGGTGGATTACCCGACCATCCGCGTGCTGACGTTGTATCCCGGCGCCAGCCCGGAGGTGATGGGCAGCGCGGTGACCGCGCCGCTGGAGCGCCAGTTCGGGCAGATGCCCGGCCTTGCGCAGATGTCCTCGACCAGTTCGGGCGGCGCCTCGGTGATCACCCTGCGCTTCAGCCTCGACGTGGCCCTGGAGGTCGCCGAGCAGGAGGTGCAGGCGGCGATCAACGCGGCCAGCAACCTGCTGCCCAATGACCTGCCGGCGCCGCCGGTGTACAACAAGGTCAACCCGGCCGACACCCCGGTGCTGACCCTGGCGGTCACCTCCGCGACCCTGCCGCTGCCGGAGGTCAACGATCTGGTCGACACGCGCATGGCGCAGAAGCTGGCGCAGATCAACGGCGTCGGCCTGGTCAGCCTGGCCGGCGGGCAGCGCCCGGCGGTGCGCATCCGCGTCAACCCGCAGGCGCTGGCCGCCTACGGGTTGACCCTGAGCGACGTGCGCAGCCTGATCAATGCCGCCAACGTCAACCAGCCCAAGGGCAACTTCGACGGCCCGACCCGCGTCTCCCAGCTCGACGCCAACGACCAGCTCAAGTCCGCCGCCGAATACCGCGACCTGCTGCTGACCTACAGCAATGGCGCGACCCTGCGCCTGGGCGATATCGCCGAGGTGGTCGACGGCGCGGAGAACGAGCGCCTCGCCGCCTGGGCCGACCGCAACGCCGCGGTGCTGGTCAACGTGCAGCGCCAGCCGGGCGCCAACGTCATCGAGGTGGTCGACCGCATCCAGGCGCTGCTGCCGGGCATCACCGCCAGCCTGCCGGCCGGGGTCGAGGTGCGCGTGCTCAGCGACCGCACCCAGACCATCCGCGCCGCGGTGCGCGACGTGCAGTTCGAGCTGCTGCTGGCGATCGGCCTGGTGGTGCTGGTGACCTTCCTGTTCCTGCGCCGCCTGGCCGCCACGGTGATTCCCTCCATCGCCGTGCCGCTGTCCTTGATCGGTACCTTCGCGGTGATGCACCTGGCCGGCTTCTCGGTCAACAACCTGACCCTGATGGCGCTGACCATCGCCACCGGCTTCGTGGTCGACGACGCCATCGTCATGCTGGAGAACGTCGCACGCCACCTTGAGGAGGGCGAGACGCCGCTGAATGCCGCGCTCAAGGGCGCCCGGCAGATCGGTTTCACCCTGATCTCGCTGACCTTCTCGCTGATCGCCGTGCTGATTCCGCTGCTGTTCATGGCCGATGTGGTCGGCCGCCTGTTCCGCGAGTTCGCCATCACCCTGGCGGTGGCCATCCTCATCTCCCTGGTGGTGTCGCTGACCCTGACGCCGATGATGTGCGCGCGCCTGCTGCGCCACGATCCCGCAGCCGAGCAGAGCCGCTTCTACAAGGCCAGCGGGGCCTGGATCGACTGGCTGATCGCCCGCTACGACGGCGGCCTGCACTGGGTACTGCGCCATCAGGGCATCACCCTGCTGATCGCCCTCGGCACCCTGGCGCTGACCGTGGCGCTCTATCTGGCGGTGCCCAAGGGCTTCTTCCCGGTACAGGACAGCGGCGCCATCCAGGGCATCAGCCAGGCGCCGCAGAGCATCTCCTTCGCCGCCATGAGCGAGCGCCAGCAGCGTCTGGCCGAGGCGATCCTCGCCGATCCGGCGGTGGCCAGCCTGTCGTCCTACATCGGGGTGGACGGCGACAACGCCACCCTCAACAGCGGGCGCCTGCAGATCAACCTGCTGCCCCATGCCGAGCGCGACGTCACCGCCGCCGAGGTGATCGAGCGGCTGCGGCCGGCGCTGGCGCAGGTGCCGGGCATCGAGCTGTTCCTGCAGCCGGTGCAGGAGCTGACCATCGAGGACCGCATCAGCCGTACCCAGTACCAGTTCAGCCTGGAATCGCCGGACGCCGCGCTGCTGGAGGCGTGGACGCCGCGGCTGGTCGAGGCGCTGGAGGGCGTGCCCGAGCTGGCCGACGTCACCAGCGACCTGCAGAGCCGCGGCCTGCAGGCCTACCTGCAGGTCGACCGCGACCTGGCCGGGCGCCTCGGCGTGAGCATGAGCGCCATCGACAGCGCGCTGTACGACGCCTTCGGCCAGCGGCAGATCTCCACCATCTTCACCCAGACCAGCCAGTACCGCGTGGTGCTTGAAAGCCAGGGCGCCCGCGAGATGGGTCTGGCCGCGCTGCGTCAGCTGCACGTGGCCGGCGAGGGCGGAGTGGCGGTGCCGCTGGCCAGCCTGGTGCGCGTCGAGGAGCGCGCCGCGCCGCTGGTGGTCAACCGTATCGGCCAGTTCCCGGCGGTCACCGTGTCGTTCAACCTGGCGCCCGGCGTGGCGCTGGGCGAGGCGGTGGCGCGCATCGAACAGGTCAAGGCCGGGATCGGCCTGCCGGAAGGCGTGCAGACCCGCTTCCAGGGCGCTGCCGAGGCGTTCCGCGCCTCGCTGTCGAGCACCCTGTGGCTGATCCTCGCCGCCATCGTCACCATGTACATCGTGCTCGGCGTGCTCTACGAGAGCTACATCCACCCGATCACCATCCTCTCCACCTTGCCCTCGGCCGGCGTCGGCGCGCTGCTGGCGCTGCTCTTGACCGGCAACGACCTGGGGCTGATCGCGGTGATCGGCATCATCCTGCTGATCGGCATCGTCAAGAAGAACGCGATCATGATGATCGACTTCGCCCTGGAGGCCGAGCGCCACCAGGGCATGGACCCGCAGGCGGCGATCCACCAGGCGGCGCTGCTGCGCTTCCGGCCGATCCTGATGACTACCCTGGCCGCGCTGTTCGGCGCCATCCCGCTGATGCTCGCCTCGGGCTCCGGCGCCGAGCTGCGCCAGCCGCTCGGTCTGGTGATGGTCGGCGGCCTGCTGGTCAGCCAGGTGCTGACCCTGTTCACCACCCCGGTGATCTATCTGTGGTTCGACCGCCTGAGCCGGCGCTTTGCCGGGCGCAGCGCGGCGGGTGTGGCGGTGGGCGGAGCAGGGCAATGAACCTCTCGGCGCCTTTCATCGTCCGTCCGGTGGCCACCCTGCTGCTCAGCCTGGCGATCCTGCTGGCCGGCGTGCTGAGCTTCGGCCTGCTGCCGGTGGCGCCGCTGCCGCAGATGGATTTCCCGGTGATCACCGTGCAGGCCAGCCTGCCCGGCGCCAGCCCGCAGGTGATGGCCTCCAGCGTGGCCATGCCGCTGGAGCGCTCGCTGGGCACCATCGCCGGGGTCAACCAGATGACCAGCCGCAGCAGCCAGGGCTCGACGCGGATCATCCTGCAGTTCGACCTGGACCGCGACATCAACGCCGCCGCCCGCGAGGTGCAGGCGGCGATCAACGCCGCGCGCACCCTGCTGCCCAGTGCCATGCGCAGCATGCCCACCTACCGCAAGGTCAACCCGTCGCAGGCGCCGATCATGGTGCTGTCGCTGACCTCGACGGTGCTCGACAAGGGCCGGCTCTACGACGCCGCCTCGACCATCGTCGCGCAGAAACTTTCCCAGGTGCCGGGGGTCGGCGAGGTGCAGGTCGGCGGCAGTTCGCTGCCGGCGGTGCGTGTCGAGCTGCAGCCGCGCCTGCTGGAGCACTACGGCATCGCCCTCGACGAGGTGCGCCAGGCGCTCGGCGCGGCCAACGTGCGCGGCCCCAAGGGCGCGGTGGAGGACGGCAGCCGCCATTGGCAGATCGCCAGCAACGACCAGCTGTCGCGCGCCGCCGACTACCTGCCGCTGATCATCCGCCACCAGGACGGCGCGGCGATCCGCCTGGGCGACATCGCCGAGGTGCGCGATGCGGTGGAGGACCGCTACAACAGCGGCTTCTTCAACGACGAGGAGGCGGTGCTGCTGGTGATCAACCGCCAGGCCGGCGCCAACATCATCCAGACCATCGAGCAGATCCGCGCCGAGCTGCCGGCGCTGCGCGCGGTGCTGCCGGGCAGCGTCGAGCTGCAGGTGGCCAGCGACCGCTCGCCGTCGATCCGCGCCACCCTGCACGAGGCCGAGCGCACCCTGCTGATCGCCGTGGCGCTGGTGATCCTGGTGGTGCTGGCCTTCCTCGGCCGCCCGCGTGCCGCGCTGATTCCGGCGCTGGCGGTGCCGGTGTCGCTGGTCGGCAGCTTCACCGCCATGTACCTGCTGGATTTCTCGCTGAACAACCTGTCCTTGATGGCGCTGATCATCGCCACCGGGCTGGTGGTGGACGACGCCATCGTGGTGCTGGAGAACATCGCCCGGCACATCGAGGCCGGCGAGAAGCCGCTGCCGGCGGCGCTCAAGGGCTCGAAGGAGGTGGGTTTCACCCTGCTGTCGATGAACGTCTCGCTGGTCGCGGTGTTCCTCTCCATCCTGTTCATGGGCGGCATCGTCGAGCGGCTGTTCCGCGAGTTCGCCATCACCCTGACGGTGGCCATCGTCATCTCCCTGCTGGTCTCGCTGACCCTGACGCCGATGCTCTGCGCCCGCTGGCTGCGTCCCGGCGACACCCGGGGCCGCGACGGCCGGCTGCGGCGTTTCGGCGCGCGGCTGCAGGAGCGGGTGCTGGCCTTCTACCGGGTCAGCCTGGAGTGGTCGCTGCGCCACGCGCTGCTGACCCTGCTGGGCCTCTTCGCCACCATCGCCCTCAACGTCTGGCTGTACGTCAACGTGCCCAAGACCTTCTTCCCCGAGCAGGACACCGGACAGCTGGTCGGCTTCATCCGCGGCGACGACGGGCTGTCGTTCCAGGTCATGCAGCCGAAGATGGAAATCTTCCGCCGCGCCGTCCTCGAGGACCCGGCTGTGGAGAGCGTGGCCGGCTTCATCGGCGGCCAGGGCGGGATCAACAACGCCTTCATGCTGGTGCGCCTCAAGCCGGTGGCCGAGCGCGACGCCAGCGCCCAGCGGGTCGCCGAGCGGCTGCGCCGCAGCCTGCCCAAGGTGCCGGGCGGACAGCTGTTCCTGATGCCCGACCAGGACCTGCGCTTCGGCGCCCGCGAGGGCGGCAGTTCCAGCTACGAGTACGTGCTGCTGGCCAGCGAACTGGAGGCCCTCAAGGAGTGGCAGCCGAAGGTGCGCGACGCCTTCAAGAGCCTGCCGGAGCTGACCGACGTCGACGCCCGCGAGGGCGCCGGCACCCAGCAGATCACCCTGGTGGTCGACCGCGAGGCGGCCAAGCGCCTGGGGCTGGAGATGAGCACGGTCACCGCGCTGCTCAACAACGCCTTCAGCCAGCGCCAGGTGTCGACCATCTACGAGAGCCTCAACCAGTACAGCGTGGTGCTGGAGATCGACCCGCGCTACGCCCAGCATCCCGAGGTGCTCGACCAGGTGCGGCTGATCGCCCCGGACGGCGCCCAGGTGCCGCTGGCCGCCTTCGCCCGCTGGGAGCGCAGCCTGGCCGAGGATCGCGTGCAGCACGACGGCGCCTTCGCCGCCGAGAGCTTCTCCTTCGCCCTGGCCGAGGGCGTGAGCCTGGATCAGGCCAGCGCCGCCATCGACCGCGCCATGGCGCTGATCGACCTGCCCACCGAGGTGCAGGGCAAGCTGGGCGGCACCGGCGGTGTCTTCCAGGACAGCCAGAACGCCCAGCCGCTGATGATCCTCGGCGCGCTGCTGTTGGTCTATCTGGTGCTCGGCATCCTCTACGAGAGCTACATTCACCCGCTGACCATCCTCTCCACCCTGCCGTCGGCCGGGGTCGGCGCGCTGCTGGCGATCCAGCTCACCGGCGGGCAGTTCAGCCTGATCTCGCTGCTCGGCCTGTTCCTGTTGATCGGCGTGGTGAAGAAGAACGCCATCCTGATGATCGACCTGGCCCTGCAGCTGGAGCGCCGCGAGCGCCTGAGCCCGGAGGAGTCGATCCGCCGTGCCTGCCTGCTGCGTTTCCGGCCCATCGTGATGACCACCCTGTCGGCGATCCTCGGCGCGCTGCCGCTGCTGGTCGGCGGCGCCGAGGGCGCCGAGATGCGCCAGCCGCTGGGCCTGACCATCGTCGGCGGGCTGGTGCTCAGCCAGTTGCTCACCCTCTACACCACTCCGGTGGTCTACCTGTACCTCGACCGCCTGCGCCACCGCGTCAACCGCTGGCGCGGGCGGCCCAGCGATACCGCCCTGGAAGCTCCGCTATGACTGCACCCGTTCACGCCCCGCGCCCCGCAAGGGCGAGCCTGCCCGCGCTCGATGGACGCCTGCCCGCCCGCCGGCTGCTGCCGGCCCTGCTGGTCCTGGCCCTGACCGGCTGCGCCATCGGCCCGGACTACCGGCGCCCGGCCCTCGACACCCCGGCGCAGTTCCGCGCCGTGGAAGGCTGGAAGGCCGCCGCGCCGGCCGATGCCATCGAGCGCGGCGCCTGGTGGGAGCTGTACGGCGACGCCGAGCTGAACGCCCTGATCCGCCGTCTGGAAGACAGCAACCAGAGCCTCGCCGCCGCCGAGGCCGCCTGGCGCCAGGCCCGCGCCCTGGCCCGCGGCGCGCGCGCGGCCTTCCTGCCGACCCTCGACGGCGGTGCCGCGGCGAGCCGCAGCGGCAGCGCCGAGGGCGTCGCCAAGAGCTACGACGCCAGCCTCGGCGCGAGCTGGGAGCCGGACGTCTGGGGCAAGCTGCGCCGCCAGCTGGAGGCCGACGAGGCCGGCCTCGCCGCCAGCGCCGCCGACCTGGCCGCGGTGCGCCTCAGCCAGCAGGCCGAACTGGTGCAGAGCTACCTGCAGCTGCGGGTGGTCGACGAGCAGATCCGCCTGCTCGACGCCACCCTGGAAGCCTACCGCCGCTCGCTGCGCCTGAGCGACAACCAGTATCGCGCCGGTCTGGTGCCCAAGTCCGACGTCACCCAGGCGCAGACCCAGCTGAAGAGCACCGAAGCCCAGCGCATCGACCTCGACTACCAGCGCGCCCAGCTCGAACACGCCATCGCCGTGCTGCTCGGCGCGAGCCCGGCGAGCCTGCGCCTGGCCGCCCGCGACGGGCTGCCGGCGCTGCCGGGCCTGCCGCCGGCGCTGCCTTCCAGCCTGCTGGAGCGCCGCCCGGACGTGGCCGGTGCCGAGCGCCGGGTGATCGCCGCCAACGCCGAGATCGGCGTGGCCCGCGCCGCCTGGTTCCCCGACCTGACCCTCTCGGCCAGCGGCGGCTACCGCAGCGCCCAGCTCGCCGAATGGATCAGCGCGCCCAACCGCTTCTGGTCCATCGGCCCGCAGTTCGCCATGACCCTGTTCGACGGCGGGCGCATCCGCGCCGGGGTCGAACAGGCCGAGGCGCGCTACGACGAAACCGTGGCCGACTACCGGCAGACCGTGCTGGACGCCCTGCGCGAGGTGGAAGACCGCCTGGTGCAGCTCGCCGTCGCCGAACGCGAAGCCGACGCCCGCCGCGCCGCCCTCGACGCCGCCCGCGAGTCGCTGCGCCTGATCGACAACCAGTACCGCGCCGGCACCGTCGACTACCTGAGCGTGGCCAGCGCCCAGACCGCTGCACTGTCCAGCGAACGCAGCCTGCTCGACCTGCAGGGCAGCCGGCTGATCGCCAGCGTGCAGCTGATCGCGGCGCTGGGCGGGGGCTGGCAGGGGCTGGAGGCGTCGGCGGGGGAGTGAGGGCGTGGCCGGAGAGCGGCTGTCGCGTGCTAGCATCCCCGCCATGACCCAACGCACCCATCGCCACTGGACCGGCCTGCTGCTGGCCTCCTGCCTGGTCTGCGGCCCGCTGGCCGCCGCCGAGCTGGAGGTGCGCCTGACGCCGGCCAACAAGACCCTGAAGGACAACGTCGAGGCGCACATCGGCCCGCTGGGCGAGCGCGACGCCGTGGCGCTGCGCCGTTTCGCCCGCCACGCCGAGCGCGAGGCGCGCAAGGCGCTGCAGGCGCTCGGGCACTACCGCGCGCGGATTCGCAGCGAGGTGCGCGGCGAGGGCGACAAGGCGCGCCTGCGCCTGAGCATCGAGACCGGCGAGCCGGTGCGCCTGCGCCGCGTGGAGGTGCGCATCGACGGCGAGGCCAGCGCGCTGGCCGCTTTCCGCCTGCCGTCCAGCGCGCGGCTGAAGCCCGGCGCGGTGCTCGACCACGGCGCCTACGACGACGCCAAGCGGCTGATCGCCAACCAGGCGCTGCGTTACGGCTTCTTCGACGGCCGTTTCGTCGAGCACAGCCTGACGGTCGATCCGGCCGAGGGCGTCGCCGATATCCGCCTGATCTATGCCAGCGGCGCGCGCTACCGGCTGGGCGCGGTGCAGTTCGAGGGCGATACCCCGTTCGACGACGACCTGCTGCAGCGCATGGTGCCCTTCGGCCGCGACATCCCCTACGACTCCGACCGCATCGCCGAGCTGAACCAGGCGCTGCTGTCCAGCAACTACTTCAGCGACGTGCGCATCGACGCCAGCCCCGAGCAGGCGGAGGATCGCCGCATCCCGCTGCGGGTCGCCCTGCAGGCGCGCAAGCCGCGCACCCTGGGCGTCGGCCTGGGCTTCTCCACCGACGTCGGCCCGCGCCTGCGCGGCAACTGGACCCGCCACTGGCGCGGCGAGGGCGGCCACCGCCTGGGCACCGACTTCGAGTTCTCCGCACCGCGGCAGAACCTCAGTACCTGGTACGAGATTCCCCTCGATCCGCCGCTGAGCGACAGCCTGCGCTTCACCACCGGCTACCAGCAGGAGGACCTGGTGGACACCGAGAGTCGCCGCCTGACCCTCGGCAGCCAGTGGCAGAGCCTGCTGGCCAGCGACTGGCTGCGGGTCGTCTCGCTGCGCTGGGAGCAGGAGAACTACCGGGTCGGCGAGGACGAGGGCAACAGCAGCCTGCTGCTGCCGGGGATCGGCTTTTCCCGCACGGTCAGCGACAGCAAGGTCGACCCCAGCCGCGGCTGGCGCCTGCAGGCCGACCTGGCCGGCGCCCAGCGCACCCTGCTCTCCGACGCCGACCTGCTGCACGTCAACCTGCAGGCCCGCGGGCTGACCACCTTCGCCGGCGGCCACCGCCTGCTCGGCCGCCTGCAACTGGGCGGCATCGCCACCAACGACTTCTCCGCCGTGCCGCCGTCGCTGCGCTTCTTCGCCGGGGGCGACCAGAGCGTGCGCGGCTACGACTACCAGACCCTGTCGCCGCGCGACGAGGCGGACAATCGCATCGGTGGCCGCTACCTGGCGGTGGCCAGCGTCGAATACCAGTACCCGCTCGCCGAACGCTGGCGGCTGGCCAGCTTCGTCGACCACGGCAACGCCTTCGACGGCCTCAGCGATCCGTTGAAGACCGGCGTCGGCATCGGCCTGCGCTGGATCTCCCCGGTCGGGCCGATCCGCCTCGACCTGGCCCACGCCCTCGACAGCGACGAGGGTTCGGGTTTTCGCATCCACTTCTCCATGGGACCGGAACTGTGACGCGTCTGCTCAAGGCAAGCCTCAAGGCTCTGGCAACCCTGCTGCTGGTCGTGCTGCTGGCGCTGGCCGCGCTGCTCGTCCTGCCGTTTGGCGAGCGCGGCAGCCGCTGGCTGCTGGCCCAGGTGCCGGGGCTGGCCGTCGAGGGCTTTGCCGGCACGCTCTACGGCCAGTGGTCGGCCGAGCGCCTGCAGTGGACGGACGGCGCCACCGCGCTGAGCGTCGAGCAGCCCGGCGCCACGCTGCGTCTGGGCTGCCTGCTGCAGCGCCGCCTGTGTCTGGACGAACTGCGCGCCGCCGAGGTGGCGCTCGACCTGCCGCCCGCCTCGGACGAAGCCGGCGCGCCGCTGCAGCTGCCGGATATCCGCCTGCCGCTGGAAATACGGATCGGCCATCTGGCGCTGGGCAGCCTGCGCATCGATGGAACCCAGCAGCTGCGCGAACTGTCCCTCAGCGCGCAACTGGAGCGCAGCGGCCTGCGCCTGTCCGCCCTGGAGCTGGCCCGCGACGACCTGCAGCTGCGCATCGACGAGCTGCAACTGCAGCCCCACGGCGACTGGCCGCTGCGCGCCCGCGCCGCGCTGCGCCTGCCGGCGGTGGACGGCCGTCCCTGGCAGCTGGCCGTGGAGCTGGACGGCCGTTTGCGCCAGCGTCTGGAGCTGCACGCGCGCAGCAGCGGCTATCTGGTCGCCGAGCTCAGCGGCTGGCTGGCGCCGCTGCAGGACGGCCTGCCGCTGGCGCTGAACCTTGAGGCCCGCGACTTCCTCGCCGCCGCCGGCCTGCCAGCGACCCTGCGCCTGACGCAGCTGACCCTGGCGGCGAGCGGCGACCTGCAGCAGGGCTTCGCCATCCAAGGCCGTGGCCGTCTGGCCGGGCGCGACCGGCCGGTCGCGCTGAGCCTGGACGGCCGTGCCGATACCCGCGGCGCGCAGATCGAGCGCCTGCGCCTGCGCGACGGCGCCGGGGCGGCGCTGCAACTGGCCGGCCGCCTCGGCTGGCAGGAGGCGTTGAGCGCCGCGCTGCGCCTGGAGGCCGGCGCCTTCGACTGGCAGCAGCTCTATCCGCTGGCGGGCGTGGACCTGCGCCTGGAGACGCTGCAGGCGCAACTGGACTACGCCGCCGACGCCTATCGCGGCGACTTCGACATCCGCCTGCACGGCCCGGCCGGGCCGCTGCGCCTACGCAGCCCGCTGCAAGGCGACAGCACCGCCCTGCGCCTGCCGGCACTGCGCCTCGACGCCGGGCGCGGCCACGCCGAGGGCGCGCTGGCGCTGGACTTCGCCGCCGCGCTGGGCTGGGAAACCGAACTGAATCTGGCCGACCTCGACCCGGCCTACTGGCTGGCCGAACTGCCCGGCCGCATCGGCGGACGCCTGAGCAGCCGGGGCCAGCTGGGCGAATCCGGGCTGCAGGCCGAAGCCCGGTGGAGCCTGCAGGGCCGCCTGCGCGGCCAGCCGCTGGCGCTGGCCGGCCATCTGCAGGGCGCGCCGGCCGACTGGCGTCTGGACGGCCTCGACCTGCGCCTGGGCGACAACCGCCTCAACGGACAGGGCCGCTGGGCCACGCGCCTGGACGGTCGCCTCGATCTCGCCCTGAACCGCCTCGACCAGCTCTGGCCCGGCCTGCGCGGCAACCTCGGCGGCGACCTGCGCCTGGCCGGCACCCCGGCCGCGCCGCAAGGCCGCCTGACCCTGAATGGCCGGCGTCTCGGCTACCGCGACACCGGCCTCGGCCGCCTGAGCCTCGACGCCGCCGTGGAAGCCGGCCAGCGCGGCCGCCTGGCCCTCAAGGCCGAGCGCCTGCGCAGCGGCGACAGCGCCTTCGGCACCCTCAGCGCGGACGCCTCCGGCACCCTGGCCCGCCACGGCCTCGACCTGCAGCTCGACGGCGAGCCCCTGGCGCTCGACCTGCGCCTGCAGGGCGGTCTCGACGCCGCGCGGCGCTGGCGTGGCGAGCTGTCTCGCGGCCGGCTGGCCGCCGCCGGGCTGGACTGGCAGCTGCAGGCCCCGGCGCTGCTGGAGCGCAGCGCCGCCGGGCGGGTCAGCCTCGGCGCGCACTGCTGGCGCTCCGCCGATGCCAGCCTGTGCGCCGACGCCCAGCGTCTGCTGCCCGACCCGCAACTGCGTCTGCGTCTGCGCGACTTCCAGCTCGCCCGGCTGGCCGCCGTGCTGCCGGAAGGCTTCGCGGTGCAGGGCGTCCTGCAGGGAGATGTGTCCCTCGACCTGCCGGCCAGCGGGCCCAGCGGCAGCCTGCGCCTCGATGCCGGCAGCGGCGTGCTGCGCCTGCGCGAGCCGGACGGCGAGGGCTGGCAGGACATCGCCTACCAGTCCCTCTATCTGGACAGCCGCCTGCGCCCGCAGCGCATCGACAGCCAGCTGCGCCTGAGCGGCCCGCAACTGGGCGAACTGGCCCTGGAGCTGGGCATCGACCCGCGCCCCGGCGCGCGGCCGCTGTCCGGCAACTTCCGTATCGCCGCGCTGGATCTGGCCCTGGCACGGCCCTTCGTCGCCCAGGTCGAGCAGCTCGACGGGCGCATCGACGGCAGCGGCCGGCTCTCCGGCAATCTGCTGGCCCCGGTGATCGACGGCCAGTTGCGCCTGCGCGACGGCCGCGCCGCCGGTGGCGAGCTGCCGCTGCCCATCGAGGATCTGCAGGTCGCCCTCGACATCGCCGGCCAGCGCGCCCGCCTGGACGGCCGCTGGCGCAGCGGCGAGCACGGCCGCGGCAGCCTCGACGGCGAACTGGGCTGGGCGCCGCAGCTGTCCATGGCCCTCAACCTGCGCGGCAGCCGCCTGCCGGCCAGCCTCGAACCCTATGCCGAAGTGGAGGTGGAACCCGACCTGCAGATCGGTCTGGAGCAGGGCGCGGTCAGCCTCGCCGGGCGCATTGCCGTGCCGCGCGGACGCATCCGCGTGCGCCAGTTGCCCGAACAGGCGGTGCGTGTTTCCGACGACGCGCGCATCGTCGGCGCCGAGGAACAGGCCGCCGGCCTGCCGCTGAAGATGGACCTGCGCATCGCCCTCGGCGCCGAGCGCCTGAGCTTCTCCGGCTTCGGCCTCACCGCCGACCTCAAGGGCAACCTGCGCATCCGCGACAACCTCGACAGCCGCGGCACCCTGACCCTGGAAAACGGCCGCTACCGCGCCTACGGCCAGCGCCTGACCCTGCGCCGCGCCCGCCTGCTGTTCGCCGGCCCGGTCAGCGAGCCGCTGCTCGACGTCGAGGCGATCCGCACGGTCGGCGACGTCACCGCCGGCCTGCGCCTCTCCGGGCGCAGCGACGCGCCGCTTTCCCAGGTGTTCTCGGAGCCGGCGATGAGCCAGGAGCAGGCGCTGTCCTACCTGGTGCTCGGCCGCCCGCTGGGCAGCGGCGGCGACGACAACCTGATCGGTCAGGCCGCCCTGGCCCTGGGCCTGGCCGGCGGCGCCCCGGTGGCCCGCTCGCTGGCCGACCGCCTCGGCATCCAGGACTTCCAGCTGGAAAGCGAAGGTTCCGGCCTGACCTCCAGCGTGGTCGCCAGCGGCTACCTCGCCCCCAACCTCAGCCTGCGCTACGGCGT
>RRZT011788228.1_pt1 | contig 15326 bp, 14 predicted proteins | sample 2165551 | NCBI WGS metagenome assembly RRZT01 (sample SAMN10456910, study PRJNA506462) | wastewater metagenome | biome: wastewater; feature: sludge; material: wastewater sludge; isolation source: wastewater sludge with Escherichia coli K12::gfp cells carrying plasmid... | place: USA: Moscow, Idaho... | reverse complement strand
GGCAATGCCTGATGATGAATACAACATCGACGCATTAATCTCTTTTGATTCATCAAAGTATCTTGCCAACCAATTTGCTTCACTGTCCACAATATCAGATTTTGAAAAAGAGATAAGTAGCTGCCGAACATTTGTATTCCTGCACGAGATGGAGATGTTACTCCAACACAACCTGATAAAGGGTGGTGATCTGGATAATGCCATTGTTATCGTTGACAGAGAGATAGCTCCTGAAGAGGTTGAACGACTAGCCAAACTATTTAGTAAACCTGGAGTAACAATTACTTCAACAGGAATTTTAAACAACATCGAATTAGAGTTTCCAAATGAGATGGCTCGCCACAAGTTACTCGATGTCATAGGCGACTTGTCACTTATTGGTATGCCGATTAAAGGTAAAATTATTGCTACACGTCCTGGTCACTTCTCTAACGTTGAATTTGCTAAAATAATTCGCAAAGAGATCAAAAAGAGGATGCAAAAAGATGAAGCACCCTACTATAATCCTAACGACAAGCCCATTTTTGACATAAATGCAATAAAAAGCTTTCTCCCTCATCGTCCGCCGTTCTTATTAATTGACAAAATCATTTCCATTGATAAAAAGACAATTGTTGGCGTTAAAAATGTCACCCTCAATGAACCCTTCTTTGTAGGTCATTTCCCTGATGAACCTGTTATGCCCGCTGTTTTACAAATTGAAGCAATGGCTCAATGTGGTGGAATTTTAGTATTAAGCACACTCCCCGATCCTGAAAACTACTCGACCTACTTTTTAAAAATAGATAACGTTAAGATGCGGAAAAAGGTAGTTCCAGGCGACACATTAATATTTAAATTAGAACTTATATCAGAAATAAGACGTGGTGTTGCAAACATGCGCGGCACTGCTTATGTTGGTAACACCGTTGTGTCTGATGGCGAATTTATGGCTCAAATAGTAAAAACGAAGGGGTTATAGACATTTAGTTAAAAAGAATTACTACTTTAGCGAGATTTTTTATTTGACTGTATTTTTCAAAGTAAAACAAACAAATTATGACACAACCTTTAGCTTATATTCACCCTGAAGCCCAAATTGGAGCGAATGTTGAGATTGGACCGTTTACTACAATTGATAAAAATGTAGTAATTGGCGAAGGAACCATTATTGGGTCGAATGTAACTATATACAGTGGCGCCAGAATTGGTAAAAACTGTAAAATATTCCCGGGTGCTGTAATATCTGCTGTACCACAAGATTTGAAGTTTGCAGGTGAAGATACAACCGCTGAAATTGGCGACAATTGCACTCTACGCGAATGCGTAACTGTTAACCGAGGCACTGCGTCAAGAGGAAAGACCGTAGTTGGAAACAATTGCTTATTAATGGCTTATGTTCATATTGCGCATGATGCCGTTTTGGGTAATAACATCATACTTTCTAATGCTTGCCAAATTGCAGGTGAAGTGGAGATTGATGATTATGTTGTAATGGGAGGTACCAGTGGTGCACATCAATTTGTAAGAATCGGAACACACGCAATGCTTCAAGGCGGCTCTAAAATTGGACAAGATATCCCACCTTATGTTATTGGTGGACGTGCAAGACTCTCTTATGCTGGCATTAACATAGTCGGATTAAGACGCAAAGGCTTTAGCAACGAAAAGATTGAGGAGATTCAAGGCATGTATCGTTTAATATACAATAGTGGCTTGAATAACAGTGCTGCTCTAGCTAAAATTGAAGAGACTTTTGCACCTTCTGTTGAACGAGATACCATTTTGAATTTTATTAGATCTTCAAAACGAGGTATTTTAAGAGGACATAAAGCAGGAAGCAGCGAAGAGTAATTGATGCTGCTGGAATAAAATAAAGGCTCGTAAATTAAGTTTTACGAGCCTTTTCTATCTATTTAAGAGAGGTTTATGAAATAAATGCTAAATATTTATTGATGGTTTTATTAAATAGCTCTTTTCGAATTACAACATATTGAAATAACCAAATACCAAATATAGCTGTTAATGCACCGGCAATAACATCGAGCAAATAATGATGTCCACTATATACAGCCGAAAACCAAATCCCAATAACAAATAGACCAAAAAACCAATTAATTAATCCCAACTTATTTTTGACACCAAAATAGAGCACGACTATTGGATAAGCCGAATGCAGAGATGGCATAGCCGCAAAGACATTCGAATTACGGCTATAGATTGATTGAAAAAGTGGTACGTCAAAAAAGTGATCAAATCTAATTAACCCTGCAGGATTACCCGGAATGTTAAAAAGTGGTTCAGTTCCAAACTGAGCCAAATACCATGGTGGCGCAGCAGGATGAACGTAATAGAGTGTAAAGCCTATTAGATTTGTAAGTAAAAAGGTGAGTGAGAAATAGAGAAATTGTCGTTTATCTTTCAAATAAAAATAAAGTCCAAGTCCTAAAGGAATTGGAATCCAATTAATATAAAAAAGACCACTAACTACATCAAAAAAAGCATTGTTGTGAATAGCAAAATATTCGTTAGGAGTTAAGATTGACGCTCCTGAATGAATACCAAAAAGTATCTTCTCGAGATTATAAATTGGTAAAATATCGATAACATTAACACTATAGTTCGGGAATGCTTTCATTAAATCGTAAACAATACCGAAAACAATAAAGATGGCAAACGCCGAGATAAATTTGCGTGTTGAATCGCTTATCAGAAAGAGCATATTAAATACTCCTACTAGAAGAATATTTTCTGTTTTAATTTCAACAAGTATGGCTATTAGAGATAGATAGATTGCCGAACAGATAGCTAACAAAGAGATTGTTTTAAAATTGAGAGTTTCCTTGGGAAAGAGCATTGATGAACGTTATTAGAATGATATTTTTTAAGGGATAAATTTTTCACGTATAGGTTTTCCGGTAGCTAATTCGATACCGAAAACCTCGATATAACGAACAACAGGGAACCAAAAGGTGCCACCGTCTGTTTTAATAAAGATTTTATCAACCTGTAACATTTTATCGTTTATCGAGAGATATGCATGATATTGATTGTCTGTATTAGATTTCATCAACAATAAACTCTTTTTATCGTAACAAACAAACGATACACTTTGCGTTATTTTTTCATCATCTAATGGTTTAAAATTTAAGCCATAGGCATACTTGCGTTGAATAAACGAAAGCTCTTCTAGGTTACCACCCTCTTCATAGCGAATCCAATAGGGATGTATTGGTTTTTCAATATCCACAATCCCATGCGTGTCGCAATTGAGCTCGTAGGCAATGGTGTTTTTATTATGAGATCGTTGCACGTAGAAAAGCAGTTTATCACTCTTTGGCGGAGTGGGATAGTCATCTTCAGGATTGGGCGTTTGTGCAACACCAAATACTGAAATGGTTAATAGAAGCACCCATACTATGCCTATCTTTAGCACTTTATTATTCATATTGTTAGTTGTTTTGCAGCTGGTTACGACTATTCATAAGACGCTTAATAGCAGTAATATTTGCTAAAATAGCCACAACCGTAATTGGAATCGTAAATATTGATATTGTTTCGAAAATCTCAAAAGGCAGCCAATCGATAAAATATCGTTGATTACCACCAGTTATCGACGATACTATTCCACAAGCTAAACCAGATACACCTATTGTAACAATTCGCTCGGGACGCTGCATTAATCCCTCTTTACATTCAATACCAAGACCCTCAGATCTAGCTCGCACATAGCTTACCATCATGGATCCTATCATGGCTATAAAAGCCATCAGTGAACTTATAAAGAAGTGATTAGCCACCAGATAGTAGCAAATGCCAAGAAACATCACTAATTCACTATATCGATCCATAACCGAATCGAACAAAGCTCCAAATTTCGACGACATATTTCCTAAGCGAGCCACCTGACCATCGAGCATATCAAATAGTCCTGCAAATAAAATTAATCCGGCACCCCAACCAACAGACGACAGATCGTTGCGACTGGTTTCCTCGGCGCCTCTAATAAATACAATTGCTGCTATAATATTAATGATAAACCCGATCATCGTTATCATATTAGGTGTAATATGCAACTTAACCAAAAGTTTAACGAATGGATTAATAATCCTATAAATGAGTTGTTGCGCAAAATCTCTTGCTTTCATATATCTTGTTTTTGTTGTTAAAAGTCGAATTTAAATCGAACACGAATACCAGTTCCTGAAACGTTTGGGTGGTCGAGATAGGTAAGACGTTTAACCAAATCGACCCGAAATAGTTTAAGAATATTCGACACCCCTACACTCGCTTCAATATATGGTTTTTCCTCTAAAGTATAAGTTATAGGCACACCGTTTTCATCGGTAGGGAATTTAAATAGATCCGGATGATCAATAGGATTATTCTCATCACTTAGGCGTCCGTAAAGAATTTTACACGTGGCAACCTCTCTAAATTTAAGCCGTTTTAGTAAAGGCACCTTATTAAAAATAAATCCATTAAAACTGTGGTCAACATTAAGTGAGGTATATTCATCGCTAACAAACTCTAAAAAGTTCATTAAGTTATAAGACATGATTTGGTATGAGTACGTTTGGTTTGCACGATGAATCATTAATAAAGGATATGGCACTGAACCAAACTCCTTTCCGGATTCCCATATTACGTCGGTATATCCAAAAACAGAGAGATTAAATCGTCGACTAACAGAGAATTTTAGATTATGATAATTGTAATCATTTCCCAAAAAATTTGCCCCTAAAGTATACTGCAATTGCAATACCGGATAGGTTGATGGTACAGGAACCCTATATTTCTTACCTTGATAGAACTTTTCGTGAGGAGCATATCTAAGTGTAACCCCAACCTCGGATGTTGTCAACACATCTACATCATTCTTAAAGGCACTGTAATCTGTGTGATTAAAATAGATATTCCCGCCTGGGGTTTGTTCTTGATACTGATATGATGCTCCAATTGACAAATGGTTTGGAAACTCGTTAAGATACTCGAACCTAGCTGTTTTGTTATAGAATAATTTATCATTAACACCACGCTTTAGGGATAAGAGAACATTGTCTTCTTGTACAAACTGAAGTTCTTGACCTGGAATTTTTGTATCAACTTGGTAACTCGCCTTTAGCGATTTAACCGGAAATTCATAGATTGATTTATTGGTAAGCGAATAGGTTGTTCCAAGATAATATTTCCACTTTTCGTCGGTAAAGCCATAAGCAGCATATGTTTCGTAAGTAAAACGTTTACTAAATTTAGGAGTTGTTCTGCCTCCAAATCGTACTCTAACACCCTCAATAGGATTATAGCTATAGAATGTATTAACTGGGCCAATTTCAAAATATCCCAAATCACGATATCCGGTTAAAAGAAGCATAGCAATATTCATGGTTCGTTTAAAAGCAGGTACTTTTTGAACGCTATCCATGGTTGCATAAACGCCTAATTCCGATTTTGCCAGAGGCTGATGTCGATGGGCATTCCAATAGGCTGTATCTTGTTTTTCTGCATCTAAAGTCATCTTTTTTTCAACGCCTTTGTATGTGCTATCGGGTCGTTGCACATTTAAAAGGTAATTTTTATAAGAGACACTTCGTTGCCCATAAATACCCATCCCTTTATCGATAAATCCAAAATCAACGCCAATTTCATCTTCAGTTAACATCCATCCCGTAGAGTCAACTTTGGCAAACTCTTGTTTGATGTTTAAGCTACGAACCCAATTTAAGTTAATACTCTTATTTACGTAAAGTTCCACCTTTTTTATTGCATATTTTTCTTGTGGCATTACATACAAAAAACCTTGAAATAGAAGATCAGTCTTATTATACGGCGATACAAAGAGCTTGATACACTTTTTATTATCTATCAGGACTGTATCCATGATGAAATATTTGTAAAAAGTAGTAGCGGTAGTTGCTACCGGACTCAAGAATTGATTGGTAACTACGGTAACATTATTGTCATAAATATCGATGTCTTGGTATAAATATTTCATATAATCATTCAAACCCTGATTATCAATATACCCGTCAAAACCAACTAATTTTTGTGCTTTAACAAGAGATTTTGAGCTATATGGAGATTTACGATAGTAGCAATCTGCAATATTTTCTTCTAAATAGACAGGTAACAAAGGTGTTCCTACAATTTTTGTTGAATCCAAATTATTAAAAACAAATTGGAAATCTCTAAACACTCGCTTTTTCTTAAAGTCCTCGGTAACATTACTTAATGCAAACATGAGCTTTTCATATTTCTCATATTCGTAGTAAGCAAACTCCTCTTTTTTATTATGCTTTTTGTTTGCAATAACACTATCAATAAGCTCTATTGCCGGATTATTTTTCTTCTTAAAGCGTTCGCGTTTACCTTTTACAACAACTTCGTCGATGGATGTAGTTACTTGGTTTAACTTAATGCGAATGGTTTGTACCTTCCCTTTTTGAATTGAGATAACTTTAGATTCAAACCCCAATATAGAGACTTGGACTTTCTCTGTTGCTTCGTAAGAGCTAATCTTAAATTCACCATCCAAATTGGCTATTACCCCAACATTTGAACCGACAAATGAAACGCTAGCAAAAGGCAATGGTTCATTAGTGCTAGCATCAACCACGATACCACTAACCGTAGTTAAAACTCTGGCGTTTTGTGATTGAACAAAAGATATACTAAGACATAACATTAGCAGTACTAAAACCACAAACGAATACCCTTTTTTACTCATATATTAGTTTTAAATACAAATGCCTTTTGCAGATGAAAATTGACTAAGATGCCAAATGAAACTGCCACTACAACTTTTGATATCATATAATTAACATGAAAATATTCGGTTAAAATATACATCATACTAATGTTGAGCGTTAAGTTGGTAATCCATAGTAGAATATATCGCACTATAAGCTGACTATTATTGGCGGTCTTGCAGTTAAACACCCAATATTTGCCGAGTAAAAAATTACAACCACCGCCTGAAATTATTCCAAGACAAGACGATGCGACATACCAAAACCCGAGATATTCAGTGAGAATAAACGTTATGCTAAAATCGACACAAGATGAAACAAATGAGTTTATCTGCGCTTTAATAAAAGTTTCGGGAAGGAATCGCATATTCACTTATTTCTTCTATCTAATTGTTTTTATGCCAAAAACTACAATTTGAATTACGATATTGGCATATACGCCAGCTAAAACATCATCAAACATCACTCCCCAGCCGCCTTTTAGCTTCTCAGCTCTTTTTATATATAATGGTTTTACAATATCGAAAAAACGAAAAAGTAGAAATGCGCCTAATGTGTATTGCCATTCTGAAGGTATAAATAGCAGTGCAATCCATACTCCAACAACTTCATCGATAACAATTTTTGAGGGATCTTTTCCCCATTCTGATTCTAATTTGTTAGAAGCTATGATTCCCAAACATAGAAACAGTATGATGAGTAGACCCAATATCATATTTACTTGTGATAATGAGTTTATAATAAGTAAATACACTGCTATTCCACCAATTGCACCCATTGTTCCAGGTGCAATTGGTGAATATCCTAAGCCAAAAGCGGTTGCAATTAATCTATTAATTAACCTCAACTGTTTCATCGTAATAATCTAAACCTAAGTGTGTTATTAGATCTTCGCCTTGCAAATATCTTAGTGTGTTTTCTAATTTTAAAAGTTGCTTGAACACATCGTGCATTGGAGTTAGTCCATCAGCAGTTTGTGGCGATTTAAAATAGAATGATAACCACTCTTGAATTCCGCTCATATCTGAACGTTTTGCTAAATCTAAAAACAACGCAAGGTCAAGCACAATCGGAGCAGCTAATATTGAGTCGCGGCATAAGAAGTTAATCTTAATTTGCATTTTGTAACCCAACCAGCCTGAAATATCGATATTATCCCAGCTCTCTTTGTTATCGCCACGTGGAGGGTAATAGTTAATACGAATCTTATGGTACATATCGCCGTACAATTCAGGATTATTTTCTGGTTCTAGGATTGAGTCTAAAACACCAAGTTTAGAAACCTCTTTCGTTTTAAAACTTTCTGGATCATCTAAAACTTCACCATCTCGGTTACCTAAAATATTTGTAGAGAACCAGCCATCAATACCTAAACCACGAGCTTTTAATCCCGGAGCAATGATGGTTTTCATTAAAGTCTGACCAGTTTTAAAGTCCTTACCCATTATTGGAGTATTGGTTTTTTTTGATAGCTCTATGAGTGCCGGAACATCGCATGAAAGGTTTGGAGCTCCATTCGCATAAGGGACGCCACATTTTATTGCTGCATAAGCATATATCATACTTGGAGGGATCGACAGATCATTCTCTTTAAGACCTTTTTCAAATGCACTTAACGATGCGTGAACAGCCGATTCTTCGATATAAACCTCAGTTGATCCACACCACACCATTACTAAACGAGAACAGTTATTCTTGGCTTTAAATGTTTCGATATCTTTAATAAGCTCATTAGCCAAATCCATTTTTGTTGGAGCCGATTTGATGTTGTCGCCGGTAATGTTTTTAACATATCTCTTGTCAAATACCGCGCTCATTGGCACAATAGCCGACAATTCGGGTTTGATTGCATCAAGAAGAGGCTTCTCTAAAACGCCCGCTTTTACAGCAGCTTCGTAAGCATTATCTTTATAGGCATCCCATCCACCAAAAACAATATCTTCAATTTTTGCTAATGGAACAAAATCTTTTACACGTGGATTTCTATTTTCGGTACGTTTTCCTAATCGAATTGTACCCATTTGTGTGTATGATCCAATAGGTGAACCGATACCATTTCTTGTAGCTAAGACTCCTGCAATAAAGGTAGTTGCAACAGCGCCCATTCCAGGAAGCAACACACCCAATTTTCCATTTGGATTTTCAATTTCTCGTTTCATTTTTTCGCTTTTAGATTAATTTAACCAACCCTCTTTTTTGTACCATTTGATTGTTTCGGCCAATCCACTTGCTAGTGAATGTTTGGCTTCAAAGGCAATATCATTTTTCAATTCCGAAATATCACATACCCAATTGCTTGCTTCTAACTCTTTTACTTTTGGAAGATTAAGTGCAGTGGCTTTACCTTGCATTTTTCCAACTTTCTCAGATATATAAGCGATTATCTTTACCAAGAATAGAGGCACTGATAGTCGGAAAACTCTCTTGTTAAATTCACGAGATAGAATCTCTCCCATCTCTCTTTTTGAATAAATATTACCATCCGAAATGAAATAACACTTATTGACTTTATCTGATTCAATAAGATTAAACATGGCATTAACCAAGTCACTTACATAAATAAACGTTAGATTTTGATTGTGTTTTCCAATAAAAAACTCAAATCCGCTGTTAATCAATTTTATGTTTATAAAGATATCCCTTTCACCAGGCCCATATACCGCCGTTGGTCGAATAATAAGATAAGGTGCTACCTTTTGCTCGCGCACATAGATCTCTCCCATTAATTTACTTTCGCCATATTTTGTCACCGGATTGGGTAAATCCAACTCCGTGATTGGTTCAGATGAGTGCGGCTTTCCAGGCCCGTATGCAGCTAAGCTACTCACATATAAAATCTTATCCGGAACTCTATTGGCTTTACCTAATGCCTGCACTAGATTGCGAGTAAAATCACGGTTTATCTTAAAATATTCCTCATCTTTATTTGCCTTAGTAACTCCTGCATTATGAATAACGTAATCCATTCGTGGTAATGATTCAAAAACTATAGCCATTGCTTCAAGATCAGACATATCAAGTGTTATAATCTCAATCTGTTTTGTCTTTAAAGTCTCAATATTACTCGATTTTCTTACTGTGGCGTATACTTTATAACCACGCGTCAAAGCTTCATCAACAATAAAATTGCCAATAAACCCACTTGCACCTGTTATTAATATATTTTTCATCTCCTTAGCTAAGGTGCTTAATAAAACTTCTGTGTCTAAGATGCTCTCTCTGCTCGTAGTTATCCCATAATAGGAGCGCACGAGTATTAGTTTCGAGCTGTGGATTGGTGACTGCCGTTTTTATACCATTTTTGATATAGGCTTTCATCAATTCTGTATAGTAGATGGAGTGAATACCTTTTCCTTGGTAATCGGGTCTGACACCATTAAGATACATATCAATAATCGTATAATTTTTAAGTGCTTTATAGATATGATACAACCCGCGAGGTATTAAATTACCATTGGCTTTTATGAGTGCCTGAGATAGCGATGGCATTGATACTCCAAAGCCTACTACTTCATCCTTTTCATTTAATACAAAACAGACAAACTCGGGAATAATAAATGAGAAGTAATCTTTGGTGTATTGCGCTATTTGCTTATCTGTTAAAGGTACAAACCCATATAAATCTTTAAACGCCACATTAAGGGTGTCAAACATACTTTTTGCATAAGGTAATAACTCCTTAGCCGTTTTTACTTTAAGCGGACGAACATTATATTTCTTGCATATAATTTGAGACATACGCTCTAAATTATCGGGCACTTCCGACGGAACTTTTATCTCTTTCTGAACCCAATCGGCATCTTTTGTGTAGCCATTATTAGCCATGTGGGTTAAATAATAGGGCTGATTATAGAGTACAGCCATGGTTCCAACTTCATTAAAACCTTCAACTAACATACCCTCCATATCCATATCAGTAAAGCCTAAAGGCCCCTGAATGGCTGACATTCCTTTGGATTTTACCCAATTTTCGGCAGTATCGAGAAGTGCTTTCGACACCTCTTTATCATCGATAAAATCAAACCATCCAAATCGTCCATTTTTCTCACCCCATATCTCAACAAATTTGTTGTTAATAATGGCGGCAATTCGTCCCACGATTTTACCCTCTTTAAAGGCCAACCAATATTTAGCTTCGCAATAATCAAACGCCGGATTCTTTTTCCGATTTAATATCTCTTTTTCAAAATAGTGAATAGGTGTTACTCTATATTTATTTCCCACATACAAGGTGTCGGGAAATTTTACAAATTTTGATAACTCAGACTTGGTGGTAACTTCTTTTATTTCAATCATCTCTAGATTAGTTTTGACCAACTAGCATAAGGATTCCAAGTGACTTAGCAACTTTACTCATTTTAGATATTGCAATATCTATTTGCTCCTTTGTGTGCGTTGACATCAGTGAAAAACGAATAAGCGAAGCATCGCTCGTTGTTGCAGGAGATACAACTGGATTTACAAACACCCCTTCCTCTGAAAGAAGTTTTGTAAACTCAAATGTCTTATAATCGTCTCGAACATAGACTGGAATAATTGGTGATTGAGTATCTCCAACATCAAAACCTTTAGCTTTAAATTGTTCTATGGCGTAATGAGTTAGTTCCCAAAGTTTTGTTATTCGCTCTGGTTCGGCTTGAATCACCTCTAAGGCAGCTAAAGTACTAGCTGTTGACGATGGTGTCATGCTTGCGCTAAACATCAACGAACGTGCATTATGTTTTAGAAATTCGATAGTTGAATGATCGGATGCAATAAAACCACCTAATGAGCCAAACGATTTGCTAAAAGTCCCCATGATAAGATCAACATCATTTGTCAATCCAAAGTGGTCGGCAGTTCCTCTTCCGCAATTTCCTAAAACGCCTAACGAATGAGCATCGTCAACCATAATATTGGCATTGTATTGCTTCGCCAATTTTACAATCTCAGGCAATTTTACAATATCTCCCTCCATACTAAAAATCCCGTCGACAACAATTAGCTTACCATTTGCCAATGGTAATTTCTGTAGTACCTGTTCTAACGAGTTCATATCGTTATGTTTATACTTTATAGATTTCCCAAAAGCTAACCGTGAACCTTCAATAATTGAAGCATGATTTAGCTCGTCAAGTATTAGATATTCATTTCGTCCAACCATGGCCGATACAACACCTAGATTTACTTGAAATCCTGTACTAAAAACTAATGCAGCATCTTTGCCTACAAACTCAGCTAATTTAGCCTCAAGTTCAAGATGAATATCGAGTGTTCCGTTTAAAAAGCGAGATCCTACACAACCTGAGCCATATTGATCGATTGCATTTTTTGCCGCCTCCTTGATTTTTGGATGATTTGTTAATCCTAAATAACTATTTGACCCAAACATTAAGACCTTCTTACCATTGATCACAACCTCTGTATCTTGCTCTGTTTCAATGGCTCTGAAATACGGATAAATACCAAGGTCTTTAATAGACTTAGAAATTGTATAATTCTTTGCTTTGTCTAAAACACTCTTTTTTTCCATCTTAATAATTTTTTACCAATTATTTTACTTTTTTACTCTAAGTATAGTCTATTGTTTATTGCAAGTTTTCAAGCTATTATATTCATATAGATTGAAAGTTTGATGTATAATGAATTACAACTTTATTAGAGAGTAAATTTGTTCATACTGCATTTTTAATAAAAATAAACTCCTATCAACAGATTGCTCTTTTAAGATGCTTTTAAAAATACTTCCTGCCAATGCGGCAATATTGATGGCTAAAATTGTTGTGTCGATATTGCTGTTAATTTCATTTTTCTCTTTTGCGCTTTTAATTATATCCTCCCAATTATTTTGATATTTCACCTCTCTATCCCGCACTTTCTCCATAAAGTTAGGATAGTAGGCTTTTGCCTCTATAAATAATAAAAACAGATGTGGGTCGAGGACTTCTTTATTGGTAATTTCTTTAATCTCCTCTATTCGTAATCTAATTTGATCAATCTGTCTCTCAATTGCAACTTTTAGAGGAGTACCATGAGACGATCCTTCAATACTAAGAATAAGACATGTAAGATAGTAGTTATCAATCACTTCAGTAAAAAGCTCTTCCTTACTTTTAAAATAGTGATAAAATGCACCTTTTGTCATTCCTGTAGCCACCTCAAGATCGGCAATAGTGGCCGCCTTGTAACTTTTACAAATAAATAGACCTAATGCTTTAGTTACTATGTGTTTACGAGTCCCCATAAATAATGCATACCAATTGGTATGCAAATCTACAACATTATCTTAATTATAAAAGACTTATAATGTCAAAAAAAGATAAATATTAAAATAGCCCGAGTTTTTAGAGTAGATTTGATAGATTAAGGCAACAAATGTTGTTTGCGAAAACTGGGGTCTAGCTGTGTAATACTCTTATTGATAGTTGATTGGAGTGAGCTGTGCCTAAATGAGAATATGTTGCTAGGATAAGGAGGGCTATTTAAGACTCCTGAAAATTCGTACCGATGCAAGGTAAGCAAGTGGAGCCGTTAAAAATGCAGCTAAAATATCAATTGCATAATGAGCCCTAATATAAACGGTTGAAAAAATAAGAAGTATTGCAATTGGTAAAAGCCACATCCATAATTTAGGAATCTCTTTGTATACAATATAAATTAATATCAAACACATCGCTACATGAGAACTTGGAAAGGCCGCAGTTGGTGCCTCTCCTAGATTTTGAATAAAACGAATTGCGTCTCCAAAAATATAACCCTGTGGAAGTATTGGTAGATCTGTAAGATAGAATTGGGGGCCTGATACCGGAAAAATGATAAAAATGAGGTAATAGATTAAAAATGAGCAGATGATTACAAAGATTGATCTTTCGGCAACCTGATTACCTTTCTTTAGAAATAAAACTACCGGAATTGCTAAAATTAAGAGATAATACGCGAAGTAGCCAAAATACATGCTTTCGGCAAATAATGGCGATGAGATGAGGAGAGAGAAGTCTACTGATGGTTGAAATCCAAAGATTGTTTTTTCAAGATTGATAAACCAATAATCTAAGTTATGTTGGAAGATCAGATTATTCAGATAGTCTGTCTCTTTATACAGAAACCCAAGAAAGAGTAGGGGATAGAAGGTGTAAATCCATTTTATTCGATTTGTGAAAGTAGGTGTTTTAAAGCGCCCCCAACTAAATAATGTTACCATTGAAATATACCCTAGATGTTGTAACAAAACATTATTTCCATCGCACATCGTCAATGTTTGAATAATTACAAATGGTAACGTTATAAGTAGATATAGCATTAGAATTTGCTCCGTTGGGATTAAATTTTTAACGGCAGCCTGGAACATAAGTCTTAATTATAAAATGGTTTATTTTGCATAGAATATACACAAATTGCACTACATCAAAACCTGAACTCAATGAGTCTGGCGTGTACATTAAGAGTGTAAAATGGAAATCTATAAATTTATTTAGTAGAATTGACTGCAATAAAAAGGGCAAAGAAATTAATCTTAGCCCTTTCTGTTGCCCCTAAAAGCATATTTTTGGTTTTTTTATTTAGATAGCGGTTCACTGCTAACTAATTTGTAACCCTTGCCGTGTACGTTAATAATTTCAATACGAGGCTCATCTTTAAGGTGTTTACGTAATTTTGTTATATAAACATCCATACTACGAGCATTAAAGTAGTTATCATCAACCCAAATTGATTTAAGTGCAAAATTACGCTCTAAAACCTTATTGGCATTATTACAAAGCAATTTAAGAAGATCGGACTCTTTTGTTGTTAGCTTTATAACCGACTCTCCATCAACTAGCTGTTGCTTTTGAGTGTCAAACATATATCGACCTAAATGGAAGACCTCCTGGGATGTATGTCCACCTTTTGTTCTACGAAGAATGGCTTCTAATCTTAAAAGCAACTCTTCCATACTGAAAGGTTTAGTAATATAATCGTCAGCACCCATTTTAAAACCCTGAAAAACATCCTCTTTCATTGTCTTTGCAGTTAGGAAGATGATTGGAATTTCGGAATTAACCATTCGTATCTCTTTGGCCAAAGCAAAACCATCCTTTTTAGGCATCATAACGTCTAAGATACAAATATCAAATTCGCGCTCAGAAAATGCCTTGTAGCCTTGCTCTCCATCTACAACTAAATCGGTATCATAACCACGATTAATCAAATACTCACGCAATAGCATTCCTAGGTTCTCGTCGTCCTCTGCTAATAGTATTTTGTACTCTTTGTCCATTCTTTTTTATTTTTTAGGGGTAAAAATATATTAAACTTTGTTCCCACATTTAACTCACTCTCAACTGTAATAGTTCCACCATGAAGCTCAACGATTTTCTTTACGTAAGCCAATCCAAGACCAAAACCTTTTACATCATGTACGTTACCCGTTGGTACGCGAAAAAACTTCTCAAAAACTTTCTCTAAATTCTCTTCCGAAATACCAATTCCATTGTCTTTAATGGTAATTACCACCTCATCACCTTTATTCCAAGTGATGATTTGCAAGTTTGGAGCACTTCGTTTATACTTTAAAGCATTATCTAAAAGGTTGTAAATAACATTTGTAAAATGCACTTCATCAACAAATACTGATGATTC
>RRZT012798307.1_pt1 | contig 15327 bp, 17 predicted proteins | sample 2165551 | NCBI WGS metagenome assembly RRZT01 (sample SAMN10456910, study PRJNA506462) | wastewater metagenome | biome: wastewater; feature: sludge; material: wastewater sludge; isolation source: wastewater sludge with Escherichia coli K12::gfp cells carrying plasmid... | place: USA: Moscow, Idaho... | reverse complement strand
GGGCAGGAAAAGGAGATTGAACGATTTATAGAGAATAAAGCACCATATAATTTTATACAACTCTTAAATGATAGGAGTAGCTCTAACACCGTATTCTGTACAGATGTAGGTCAGAATCAAATGTGGGCTGCACAAACTCTTCAGATGAAGAAAGGACAAACCTTCCTCTCTAGTGGAGGATTAGCCCCAATGGGCTACGCAATCCCAGCTGCAGTCGGTGTCGCGTTCGCGAATCCCCAAAAGGATATTTTCTGCATCTGTGGAGATGGAGGGTTTCATATTGCTCTCCAATCATTGATGCTCATAGCGCAATATAATCTACCAATCAAGGTATTTGTTTTGAACAATAGAGCCTTGGGAATGATCACTCAGTTTCAAAAGTTATACTTTGAAGGAAGAATGGCTGGAACGATGAATACGGGAGGATACAATGTCCCTCATATAGAAAGTATTAGTGAAGCGTATAGTATGCCATATTATAAGTTGGAAGAAAAGGATTTAAAAGATAATACACACATAGATAAAATATTCAAAACCAAATTTTGTATAGTAGAATATATCATTGATGGATTGACCACTGTATCACCAAAATTAGAATATAATAAACCTATAGAACAACCAACTCCTATGTTGCCTGAAGAGGAATTAGAAGAAGCATTGAATATAAGAAAAATATTATCTTAGCCAATGATAATTGATGTTTCTAAGAAAGATATAATTTGGAGTTACTTAGCACAGTTCTTCTCTCTTGCAGCAGGTGTATTTATACTTCCTGCTGTACTTAAGCTGTTGACGCCTGAAGAGGTTGGCATGAATTATTTGCTACTCACAATCAACTCAATGATTATTTTATTCGATTTTGGATTTTCTCCCCAATTTTCAAGAAATATTACATACGTTTTTAGTGGGGCACAAAACATTAAAAAAGAGGGAATTGATATAAGTCCAAATGATGAGATCAATTATAAATTGTTATCCAATGTAATATCAACAGCGAAGTTTGTGTATAAACGACTGGCTGTATTTGCACTAGTTATAATGGTTACAATTGGGACATTGTACATATATCATGCAACTGATGGATTTGTTAGTGTAAAGAATGGTGGTGTAATATGGATAATTTTTTCCATATCCACTTTCTTTAATCTTTATTACTCTTACTATAATGTATTGCTTATAGGGAAAGGGCTCATAACTATATCAAAAAAGGCAACAGTATATTCTAAGCTTGTGTATTTAATCTTAGCCTTTTCACTCTTATATTTAGATTTCGGGCTAATAGGTCTATGTATTGCCAACTTCGCTGCTCCATTTGTAAATCGATTTATTGCATACTATCACTTTTTTACGCCTGATATCAAAGAGAAAATTTCTAAATATGATATTTCTGAAAGTGAGAAAAAAGAAGTATTCAAGATTATATGGTCCAATGCTAAAAAGTTAGGATTAGTTTATTTTGGCTCATTTGCAATTAGCAGATTTGGTATTTTCTTCGCTGGCGCATTCCTTACTCTACAAGACGTAGCATCCTATGGGATAATGACTCAATTAGGTGGAGTCATTATCGTCTTATCTTCTACCTTCTTCAACGCAAATATGCCTAGATTTGCATCTTTAAGAGTAAAGAATGAGCGTGAGAGTTTAATCAAGCTATTGGGTATATCTATTGATATTTACTATATTTTGGCTATTATTGGATGTTTAGTTCTCATTTGTGTTGTACCTATATCATTAACATACATTCAATCAAATACATACCTTCCGTCCACTGAGATAATTATATTGTACTCTATTTTCCTATTTTTAGAAGGAAATCATTCTATTTTTTCAACATTCATAACAACTGACAATAGAATTCCGTTTGTAAAGCCAGCGTTAATAGTAGGAGCAATTATGACTATTTTTAACTATATTGTTTTAGCATATACGCCCTTAGCTATATTAGGTCTCGTCCTTGTTCAAGGCATTGTTCAACTCGCTTATTCAAATTGGAAATGGCCACAATACGTTTGCAGATCATTACATATAAATATAATACAGCTTATTAAGATAGGCATAAGTGAGCTTCATATAAAGATAAAACGAGCAATATAAAATGAATAGTTCTATTACTATATTTGAAAATATATTACCAGGAAAGTGTCAATATACAATTGCCATTCCCACTTTTAAACGTGCCAGCTTATTAAAAGAGACACTAGAAAGTGCTATTAACCAAAAAAAGGCACCAATGTACAGGATTATTATCGTTGATAACAATCCAATGAGGGATGATGAAACAGAAAAGATGTTAGTTGAATATAAGGATATAACAAATATTTCATACTATAAGAATAAAGAAAACTTAGGACCTGTTGGTAATTGGAATAGATTATATGAATTATCAGATACAAAATATGTCATCATGCTTCATGATGACGATCTATTGTATCCTGACTACTTAGAAAATATCGATAACACGATTACTATAACCAAATCCAAATATGTGGCATATTTTGTAACACCAACGTATTGGGATATGAATACAACTATATTTGAAAAATTAACACGTGTTAAACAAAAAATAAATGTAAAAGAAATACCTCTTAAGAGTTTTATAGAAGGTAACGTTGTAGGAAATCCAACTACATGCATAGAGAGAAACAATCTGATATCTGTTGGTATGTTTTCCCTTAAATATTATCCATCAATAGACTACGATATGTATGTAAAGCTTGCGAAACAATATGAGATATGTCGATTAGAAGACTATCCGTTGTCGATATACAGAATTTCTGAAAATGATAGTTGTAAAACTGAAACTATACTATCAGTAGCATCGGCTGATTTAGGAATTAAAAGAGAGATTGTTTCTAACAAAGGAACTTTTAGTAAAAACATATGGGATAGTTATATAAGAGTATCTATATACAAGAACACCAACAACCTAAAGAGAATGTTTCACAATACGTCTTTCGATACAAATATTGAACTGAGAAAAATAAATATAAATTATAATAAGATCGACTATCTAATATATACTATAATAAATTTACAATTTAGAATTAAATCGAAGCTATACAAATATTATAAAAGAGTATTTAGATAGGATATTATTATGCTAGATAGCCATATCACTTTCTAGAACTAAATTAAAATACATAATTATAATAGGTAATCAATTTGTTTCATTTCCTCAAGTATCACTCCTGAAAATATGAAAATATCAATCATCATACCAGTGTACAATGTCGAGCCATACATCAGTAGATGTATCGACTCCGTTTTAGAACAAACATATAAGGATATAGAGGTTATCGTAGTAGATGATTGCAGCCCTGATAATAGTATTGAGATAGCAAGAAATACGGTTTCAAAACATATAAATAAAGACAAAGTTATATTCACAAAACATCAGACGAACAGAGGACTATCAGCGGCTCGGAATACAGGTATAAATTTAGCATCAGGAGAATATATATACTTCTTGGATAGTGATGACGAATTACCTCTGGATGCAATCCAAACTTTAGTAACAATAGCAACTAAATATAAAAATCCAGATATTGTTGTTGGTAATTTTGAATTAATAGGTAATGATCAAAGGCAAATAATACAGTACGAGTTACCTGATTTATACACAGACTCCCCCATCGAAATCCTAAAGTTATATGAAAACGAAAAGTGCCCAACTGCGGCAACAAATAAACTGATTAAAACTAATTGTATAAAGGAATTCAACTTATTATTTGAAGAAGGATTATTACATGAGGATGTGTTATGGTCTATGCTATTAGCTAATAGGGTCCAAAGTATGGGTATTATAAATAAAAACACTTATAATTATTATATCAGAGACGGTTCTATAACAGCCAAGGTTGGCTACAAAAATATTAATAGTTATTTGAAAATAATAAACAAGTTGAGAAGAGAATTGGGAACAACAAGTTTACCGTATAATAAAAGCAATAATAACATACTGAAAAATATGAGAAATACAGCTCTAAAACGTTTGTTTTTTTTAGATAACATAGAAGATCAATTATATTTTTTTCAACAAATAAAGAGCATCAGAATAACTGGCACTTCATTACCTCCCTCTAAGAAGATTATTGATCTCATTTTGATATTACCGACCAAGATCTCATTTCTAATTTTCAGACGAGTAATAAGATAAAACTTCGACAATCTGTTTTGTTATAATAATCATTAAAGAATAGAATTATGAGAGTCTGTATTATAGCACTATCTACAGGTAATGCAATGGGGCAATATTTAGAAGGTCTTCTTAGTGAACTGTCTACGCTGTGCGAAATCTACCTGATAGCTCCTAAAAAAAACAAATTGAACATTGATAATTGTACTATATCATATGTGGATACAGGTCAGTCCAAGAAAGATGTTCTTCTAAATTTTGTAAGACCTAGTTCTTATAAAACAATCATCAATGCAATTGAAATAATAAGACCTGACCTTGTCCATATATTTAATGCTGAAGGATATCCATGGAATGTATCTGTTTCCAATTTTTGTAACACAAATAAAATTCCATTGGTAGTTACTGTACATGACCCTGTCCCTCACCCCCACTCTATAATAGAATCTTTAAATGGTTCTATCCGTAGAAAAGTTATTAAAAAAGCGGACACTGTACATATTCATAACAAACTTTTTATACCTATCTTGGAAAAAGATCTAAAAATAGATTCACAAAAGATGTATGTAATACCTCATGGTAGTATCGCAGATCGCTATTTAAAGTATAAAAAATATCTCCCGAAAGAAAATTTCGTACTCTTTTTTGGTCGAGTAGAAGAGTATAAGGGTTTAGAATATCTTATTGAAGCCATGAAGTTAGTAGATATATCTTTAAATCTGGTAATTGCAGGAGCGGGTAAATTACCTACTAATATTACCTCAATTAAGGATAGAGTAAGGATTAAGAATTACTATATTTCAGAAGAAGAGGCTTGTACATTATTTGAAGAGGCAAGAATGCTAGTATTACCTTATATTCAGGCTAGTCAATCAAGTCTACCTCAAATAGCCAAAGAATTTAATTTACCTGTTGTGGCAACTAGCGTTGGAGCTCTTGGTATAGAAGTGTTATCAAATGGAGGATTAGTAGTTCCACCAAAAGATCCGGTCTCTCTTGGTGAAGCAATAACAAGCATAATAAATAGTCATCTTACGGATCAGATACAGAAAAAAGATAGTCCTAGTGATTCACTTAAATTTAGTAATATTGCACCTCTGTTTCTAGATATGTATACCAAAGTTGTAAAGAATGCAAATATACTTTAAGAATAAAAGATTTAGTAGTCTCTCAGTCATTATTTTACTGGCTTTGTCAGTACTTGTGGTGGTTGTGGTAGCATTTGCTAAAGAATATATATTTCCTTTAAAGTATTTTGGAGATGTAATAACAATTGAAAATTTAATAAATAATCCAGATCTAGACACAGGGGATAAAGGTTTCATGAATACTGCTATTTTTTTTAGAGTCCTGCCTTTAGATCGATATATAATTACTCCAATTGTTACTGTATTAATGTATTACATCGGAGTTAAGAAAATATTAACAAATTATACTATCAATAAAATTTCCTTCATTAACTATACCATTATCACTACATACTCAGCAATAGCGATGGTCTATATGTCAACGTACAGTAAAGATTTGATATTATATATTTTCGTAATATTATCATTTATTTTTTTAGAAAAAAAAAACATATTAATTTGGACATGTATAGTTCTTATATACGCTCTAATATTTAGAACATATTGGATTATTATAATTTCTTCCTTTTGGGTACTGAAGCTATATTTTTCTAAATCATTGTATAAGTTAACTTTATATATAGTAGCATTCTTTATTGTTATTGCATTTGTATTTGATCAAGTATTAGGTATAAGTATTAGTTCGATACGCGAGGCTTCCAATATATTTAGATCCGAAGATGAAGCACAAACTATGATATCATCTTATATTGAAGGAGACTCGTTTATAGATCAGGGAATAAATGGAATAGTAACACTTATATTATTTATAATACCAATACCTTTAGCTCTATTTTTAAAACCATTCTACATATTAATGTTCTTATTGATTTCTTTTATATTTTATAAATTCATATTTTTTATTAAAAATAATATACAAAACAAACAATATAATAATGTGATTTCTTTAGTTATATCAATGCTAGTTGTACAAAGCATTTTCGAACCAGATTTTGGAAGTTTCTTACGGCACTTATCACCTCTCTATCCATTATTATTCCTGTCTTTAGCCAAACAAAAAAATAAACTTAAAAATGAAAACTAAGATTATCCATATAACCCAATCATATGGAGGGGTTGAAGTATATTTGAGAAGCATCATCAAGAATATAAACAAGAACGAATTTTCACTTATAGTCCTTGGACCAAGCAATTCTAATTTTGAATTATTCTGTTCTGAAAACAATGTCTTATTTTCAAAAATTAACCTAACTAGAGGCTTTAATCCCTTTAAAGACATAATATCATTGGTACAAATGATCATAATTATTTTCAAATTGAATCCTGATCTGATTCATGTACATAGTTCTAAGGCAGGACTGATAGGCAGAATTGCCGCATATATATGTAGAACAAAAAGTATTTTTACGCCACATGGAATTTCTTACCTATCATTTAGTGGAATAAAAAGATCTCTATTTATTACCATTGAGTACATCGCAAGCAAATTCTCTTATAAAATTTTGACATGCTCAAATTCAGAAATGATTCGTTATCAATTTGAAATGGGTATTAAAAAGCCTAATATTTCTACACTTTCTAATGCAATTGAGATAGATGAAGCATTAAATATCATAAATAATAAAATAAGTTTTACAAAGAGTAGTGAAACGATAAAAATTGGCTCAATTGCTAGATTAACATTTCAAAAAAATCCTCTCTTATTTGTAGAAATAGCAAACAAAATACTATCAGAATATCCAACACTTAATATCGAATTTTCAATATTGGGAACTGGGCTCACTGATCATCTTAAGAACGATGTAGAAAGACAAATTAAATTATATAAAATACAAGATAAATTTACCCTTCTAGGATGGGGGGATAGAAAAAAGTCTGAAGATTATCTAAAATCACTGGATATATTCATTCTTCCCTCAATTTTTGAGGGATTGCCTTTATCATTACTTGAAGCAATGTCATATGGAGTTATCTGCATTACAAGTAAATCTGATGGATGTAATGATGTGATTCAAAATGGATATAATGGATACTCTTGTATTACTGTAGATGAGTATTTTTCTACTTTTCAGATGTTAATAGATAATGTATCATTACAACAAAAAATAAGAGAGAATGCCTATAATTACATATATGACAAACACAATATTGATAAATTTATTCACCAATTAGAAATATACTATAAAAACACTTGTGAATAATTATCTGAAATATTTTAATATAATAATGTATTATGATGTTGGACATTTAAATACGTTCGGGATGAAAAAATATGCTAAATATTCGAAGAATAAACTTCTCTCATTGTTACATAGTATTGATAAGAAATAAATTCTATTAGGAATCTCTAATCCTCCCCCCTACACCATCTCCAGCATCCCCACTTTCACATTCAAATTCAAAATAGGATCTCTACCTTCTTCATGATAGATGGAGGGGTAGAACTCCCCTATCACACTCACCTTCGTTCCCTTCACCAGGTACTTTATACGGTTCTTACTAGCTCCATACAGAATACATGAGTAGTATCTACTCACAGCCTTATCCCTTTTGTCATCTACAGCCACAGTAAAGGTCACAAACTCCTTATCATCCTTCACTCTTGCCTTAGCATCATCAATCAAACTACCAATCAAGCTTATAGTCTCCATTCTACTCTTTTTTAATACCTCAAATATAATAAATGCTAACCTTAAAACAAACACAACTATATTATATATTTATATATATATTTAAGCGCATACTAGTATAAATATTGCATTACATAAATAATTAACCTATATTTGTCTTCCTATATCATAAGAAGACAAACATGAGAACAATAGTAATAGCACATCAAAAAGGTGGAGTAGGAAAAAGTACAATCGCCATCAATCTCTATCACACGCTAAAAGACAAGATGAGTATTTCTCTACAAGACTACGACAACCAGGGTACAACACTTCGCGCACTTGGAGATAACGTATACAAAAAGAACGATAAGGTTGAAGATTGTCAACTCTTAATTATTGACACCCCTCCCTACCTTTTTCAAGAGCTCCCTACTCTTCTCAAAAATGCTGATATGGTTATCATCCCTACCAGAAAATCTTTACCAGATCTTCTAGCAATTGGAGACACTATATCATTAGTCAATGAAGGAAAAGCAAAGAATAAAGACCTGAAAATATTTGTCCTTTACAACCAGGTAGACGCTCGAACTTCACTAAACGAACCCATAGAAGAGAAAATAGAATCAATGGGTGTACAGGCATTTGCTACTCAACTACACAACAGAGTGAGCTACTCCAGAAGCATCGTTTCCGAAAATGGAATCTATGGTTTGGATCAAAAAGCAGAGCAAGAATTTAAAGAGTTAACAAACGAAATACTCACAAAATTCTTATAATCGGAATTTACAACGATTTAAATATATACATAATTATTTAAATATATAAATATGGCAAAACAAAATAAAGATATAGACCTACTAAGTGCAATAGACAAATTTAGTTCAAAGTCAGTTCGACAAGTAGAAGTAAAAGGAGTGGTGACAGAAGAAACTACTCGCACATCATTCGACATCAGCAAAACAAAAATGCAAAAATTAAAAGTCTACCTAGCTAAAAATAATCTAACTCTCCGCGATTTTATTATGATCCATGTAGACGAAGTAATCAAAGATATTGATTAATAAACTTATCTACCGATAATATTAATAAGTATTTGCGCATAAATAGACATCGTCTGTTGTTAGATTTCAAAATTCGCTCTATATTTGTACCATATTGGTACACCATAAAATAAAAATATTATGTTAGTCGTAAGTTCAAGAGAATTTAGAGATAACCAAGCAATGTATCTCGACCAAGCTGATGAAGGAAAAGAAATTCTTGTAATGCGAGGGAAAAATAAAAGTTACAGAATAATTCCAGTAACTGAGGATGACACTGTTATTCCTAAAAAATACATTCTATCACCAGATGAAAGACTAGCACAAGCAATATCTGCTGAAGACTTAATTTCAGGCATCAAAGAAGACTTAAAAGAGCTTTTTGAGAGGAAACAAAAATAATGAGAATTGTATTTACGAAAGAGGTTAGAGAATATCTCAAAGATGTTGCCGATATTATGTACGAAAAGGAATATTTTAGTTTTCTTGATTCATCACAGCACTACATGGAGTCGCTTATTAATGAAATCGTAACAACTCTTCCCTCTCGCCAAGCAAAGCTTGCACCTCCCTACTTTGAAAGATACTCCAAAGATATGCATTATGTTATGTTTAGAAAAAGTAAAAATACTCAATGGTATGTATTTTTCAACCTATTTGAAGACGAAAAAGGAGAACATACATATCTAATCAGTTATATTACAAATAATCATCTTATTGCACATTTCTTATAAAATTAAATATTCATCCTAATATACTTCAATACTTGAAGAAGGATTCTCATCGTATAAGAGTCGTACATATAGAGAAAGGGAGCTGATAATCAGCTCCCTTTCTCATACTTGCGTACGTTCTGAGTTACACGTTCGGGCGTGTCCCCACGTTATCCCTACCTTTTCACTCAGTACAAAAATAGCATATTAATTTATAATGCAGGCCATACTAAACAAAAAGAAGTTAGCGCGAATGCATATATATTAAATATTATTAGCCCTTTTACAGGAAGGGCTACACATTCTTGAATAATTTAAAACTGAGCTTATTATCGGAGATCTATAATCTCTAGGAACTCTTTTTATCGCCTGCCAATTATTATTTAACATGCTCAATAGTAACGGTTTAAATATCATAAACTTCCATCAGTGATTACAAATCAAAGACAGATATGACCTTTATTATAAATAATTTATGTAAATTAGCATTTAAAGAAGCTGATTTGGTACAAGTACCAAATCTAAAACAATAAAATTTAATAATTACTAACGATATTTTAATTAACACAATTAGAACTATAACAAATATCATATAACCACTATGTTTACTAGACTTTTTTTACTATTCTCTATTTTTTCGTGTACAATCCCCTTAATCTCTCAAGTTACAATCGGTATTATTGAAGAGCCTATGAAAGGAGCATTATTGGATTTAAGAAACATTGCTGACGCTAAGGATGGGGAGGCAAATGCAAATAAAGGATTAATCTTGCCAAGAGTTTCTTTAATCAGCGAAAATAAAACATATTATGAAGCTAACAAAGAAGAGATAGATAACGAACACATAGGCTTGGTTGTCTATAACACCAACCAGATTGTTATTAGAGAGGATGAATGTACGAACGAATATGAAGAACTGCCCATGGGGTTGGTAGTTTGGAATGGTAAAAAGTGGGATTCTCTATATCAAAAGGAAGAAGTCGGAGAATCTATTATTCAAACAGTAGAAGACCATGAAGGAAATAAATATATTATCAACACTTTTGGAGAGCAAGGCACATGGATGTGCGAAAACTTACGCACAAAATCTTATCCTCCAAAGTATGGAGAGACAGAAATACCATTGTGGTTCGGCACGAGTAGTACAATATCTTATGGTTACCCAAGAACCGAATTTGAAGCTATGATTACAAAATCGGAAGACTTTGAGAAATATCCATCTGTGGGTTTACTATATACAAAATCGGCAGCATATGCTGGAAGTTTTAAACAGCTTCATAGATTATTATCTATGAAGCTGTTTTCTCATTATCTAAATAAAATAATCGCATGATTTAACCTTCTAGGTTTAAGGAAATCAGGAATAATTTTACATGCGTGTTTCTATATGATATCCTTTATATAAAGAAGAAATAAATGAAGTAGAAAATTCGTTGGTACGTTTCGTGGATTTGTACGGATATTCTCTTTCCTATTATTCTGATTATTCTTTATTATAATGTGCTACCGAACTACACAACTAAAAAAGATAAACTCCTGATTACATGTATCTATTCATTCCCTAATGTGGATACCCAACTACACAACTAACATCAAAGAGGATACCAAACTACACAACTAATCGTTAAAAGGGATACCAAACTACACAACTAATCGTTAAAAGGGATACCAAACTACACAACTAAAGGGTAAAAAGGATACCAAACTACACAACTAAAGGGTAAAAAGGATACCGAACTACACAACTAAACTATGAAAAAGGATACCGAACTACACAACTAGAAGTCTGAAGGGGCCGAAATTCCAAAAATCTCAGTATATACATCATCCCAAATCTTCAATTTTTTGTCTCTCACGTTATCACTCATAAACCAACTGTAAAAGTCTTCTACATTAATATTGCGGTAGGCTTCAAGCATACTAGCGTAGCGACCTGTATTACCTTCCTCTCGAAGGTAAAGCTGTTCAGCAGCTGCATGAAGTTTACTAAAGAAGACAGCTTTCAACTTTTCATCAAAATAGTCCAAAGTCGCATTTGTAAAAGAAAATTCCACAAAATAATTGTAACGAGTGCCATTTTTCACATATTCCCACGCAAATTTGGTATTTACTAGTGACCCTTGGATATAGTTAAGTGTGCGAGTGATATAGGCCTTCTTATTTTTAGGAGAATCATAGTTCACACCAAACACGTCACATAAGTCATCAATAGAAGCAACGAAGCTCTCTGACAAGTGCGAACGCTGATAAAATTTGACTTGAGCAATAATACGCGCCATAAAGATATAAAAGTTACGAAACGCACCCACAGAGGATATTTTATTCGCTTGCAGACGTTTGTAGTCGTAAAAATCAATAATATGATACTCTTTGAAAAGATTCTCCAGTATCTTATGTCCCAGTTTAATAGAATACATTCGCTTCGACAGTTTCTTTGTAGTCCTGTCATAAATCACATCCAAATTACTACTCAGCTGTACCGATTCAAAAGTCTCTCTATTGTCCTTTTTGCGCTTGAATACAACGTTTTCTTTCAGCGCACGATACAAGGCATACTCAAACAAGCTATCGAACACATGATCGTCTATAATAGGTTGTTTCTTTTCGGGAAGATCTTTAAACTGAGGAAGTGTCCGTTGCAATGTAGTACGGCTATAACCAAACTCTTTGCAGAAATCTTCAATCGAGAATGTTATATTTCCCCATAGGTCTAAGAACTGGCAATTGGCCGCATACACTATAATATCTCTAATGATAGCCGATTCTTCTCCAAACGTACGCAAGAGAGCATCCTTATCAAAAGAGAAATTCTGAGGAATTCTACTGAGTTGATTATTTTGCATATACTAAACACTTTCTACAAAAATACGTATTTTAAACGAATTACAAGCCGAGTAAACAAATATGCTTTTATTTAAATATATATTTATATAAATATGATTGATCCAATAATACAATTCAAGATTATAGTTCTTGATGATTAAACTAAAATCAATAGCCTAGAAAAAAATAAATATCCTCACTAAACATCTAATAATAAAAGAATAAATATTAGCATAAATATATAAACGCATATTTATTCAACCTTATCTACCCTATAAAACGTAGTCTTACTAATTCCAGCCTGCTCACAAGCTTTATCGATAGACAAGTTTTTATTGTTGTAGAGATGGTTGGCATAGCTGTATTTTTCTAGAGTCTCCTTTTTAAATCCTTTAGGGCGACCGAGCAATTTGTTTCTACGTCTCGCACCCTCCAGCCCCGACTTTGTTCGTTCACTAATCAGATTCCGCTCAAATTCAGCAATAGCAGCAAAGATCTGGAGAAACAGTTTCCCATTAGCAGATTTAGTATCAAACTGCGGTTCAGTAATACTTTTGAAATGCACATCTCGATCGTTAAACAATTCTATCAGCTGAACCATATTTTTCAAACTTCTAAAAATACGATCAGACTTGTAGACCAAAACAACATCTCCCGATCTTGCAAACTCTAATAAACTAGTCAATCCCTCACGTGATTCTTTCACACCGCTCGCCACGTCACTATAGACCTTCTCACAACCATTGTCCTTCAATATCTGAATCTGATTCTCAAGATTTTGATCTTTTGTAGACACTCGCGCATATCCAATTATCATACACAGTACTTTTAAACGTTATTCTACGAAACTACTATAAATAACGATAAATAGAACTATCCCAAGAAAGAAGATTTGGAAATTGGCGAGTTTTATAAAACGGTCGATAAAGGGAGTATAAATATCATATGTCAAATGAATATGTGCAAGAGCCTATCTTATACACAGAAAGGGTTAGAATCTAATAGATAAACTCTAACCCAAGTTATTAACTTACACAGTTGGTAGGATAGTCCCTTTAAAAGCTGGATTCAGATATAAGTAATGAAAGAGATATGTCAGCAAATCCACTATTAAAAAATGACTTGGGTTATATACTAACTCTAGTCGAAAACGTGTTTGCAATCGCTCTCCTTTAATTTTGTATGTCTAGTATTTGCTTACAATATTTTTATCCATTAAAATATCTGTTGCCCCAACAAGGAAATTTAAAGATATTTCTAGCACTTCACTCAATTGTGTTGCTATCTCAATAGATGTTTCTTATTCCACTCCTCAAAAACCTTTCTTTCCTTGGGATGCTCTCCAAAGAAATCAGAAAGATTATCTACGATATTGGTTAGCTTTGCATTCTCCTCTTCTTGCTGACTTTGTTTGTAGTAAAAACGAATAGCCAATCCTCCATTGACCAAAACCAATAAAGATAAAGATCCTATCAGTATCCAATCTTTAACCTGTAACCACTTCGGCTTATCCTCTTGCAATTGTCTCAACTCCGATATGGATCCGCTCAAGGTATCTTTGAAACGTTTATCTGCTTCCTTGAAAATTCTATCAGCACTTTCAGTGTCAACTTCAAAATTTTCAATTCTTTTTCTTTCACTTTCTAAAGCTTCCACGGATTGACTGATATTCTTCTCCGCTCGTTCCAAAGCATAGCCTAAAATCTCCGAAAGTTGTCTGTTAGTTAATTCTTTTGCCATATTCTTTATTCATTTACATGCTCATTCCTCTACTCACCCCCTTAACAATAGTCTTACCTGCATTTATCACTAATTTTTGAGGAGATAGTATACTCGCTATATCTACAGCTCTAAATACATGCTGAACACTTTTACCTAAATCTAGTTTTATTTGCTTAGCAATACTCTCTTTTATAAAATTAGAACTCCCTTTTGATGGTTTAATCTTTATATCTGTTGCCTGAATCAATGTATCCTTTGGCATAATATCAGCTAAATGATAGTGTTTTATATTTCGATTAATCTCTGATAGTTTGAATCCTTCACCCTTACCCTCGATCCGCATTCCAAACATCGCTCCTTTATTGTTGTAATTGGGCTTAACTGCAAAACCTTTCTCCTTCATATTTGAGCAAAATTCTTCAAAAGTCTTACTCTTTGCTTTACATTGTATCATAGCACTATTAATCTCTTTTTTAAGCTCTTTCGTTCGCACTTGTTTAGTTGAACTAATTTCATCCGCTGTAGTATAGCCATGCTCTACAGCTATCTTTTCAGCAGAAGTTTGAGCGCGTTTACTGATAAAACTATCATTGAGCGCCTTCCCTTGTGAATTTATGCGATTAGCTATTATATGAATATGCTTATCGTCTGTGCTATTGTGGACTGTTGCTATCCATTGATGATCTTTTAGCCCTAGATTGTCTAGATGCTCATGCAAAAAGGTTTTCATTTCTTCTAGAGAGTAATCCCCTTGCTTTGAATCAGGACTTAAAACAATTGTTAGAGTATTATTATGACATAGAGTGTTTTGCTCTTGTACCATACGAAGCTCTTTTAGAATCTCTTTCCCATTAGAACCTGCAAGCCCATTTCGATCAAGCTCCATAGCTTGTCCTTTATCATTTAGAATATAGTCTATGGCTTGACTACTTCCTCTTATACTCTTAGCCTTACTGATCATTACTTATATCCTCCAATGCCTTATTTAGTTTCTGGATTAAATCATATATCTCCGCTTTCAGTCGTAGCTCCTCTCCAGCATTAACTAAATTAGCTAAGTACATGACAAAAATTTAAAAATATCTATATCTGATTGAAAACCAGCATTTAAAAGCACCGATGCAATAAAAGTGAGACCATATTTGAAGAAACTTTTCGCCATTCTTCCATTGTTGAGTATTCTGATTGGCTTTT
>RRZT010588756.1_pt1 | contig 15338 bp, 14 predicted proteins | sample 2165551 | NCBI WGS metagenome assembly RRZT01 (sample SAMN10456910, study PRJNA506462) | wastewater metagenome | biome: wastewater; feature: sludge; material: wastewater sludge; isolation source: wastewater sludge with Escherichia coli K12::gfp cells carrying plasmid... | place: USA: Moscow, Idaho... | reverse complement strand
TGATGGCGATCCGGTTCGCGAACAACTTGTTCGAACCGATCTGGAACAACAACTACGTCGACCACGTACAGATCACCATGGCCGAAGACATCGGCATCGGCAGCCGGGCCGGCTACTACGACGGCATCGGTGCCGCCCGCGACGTGATCCAGAATCACCTTCTACAACTCCTGGCGCTGACTGCCATGGAGGAGCCGGCCAGCTTCGACGCCGAATCTGTGCGCCTCGAGAAGGAGAAGGTCCTCAGGGCAGTCGTGCGGCCGAAGCACCTGGACAAACACACCGCCCGCGGCCAGTACGCCGCCGGGTGGCAAGGCGGTGTCCCCGTCATCGGATACCTGGAAGAAGAGGGCATCCCCCCGGATTCCATCACCGACACGTTCGCCGCAATCCGTCTGGACATCGAGAACCGGCGGTGGGCAGGGGTCCCCTTCTACCTGCGCACCGGCAAACGGCTGGGACGCCGCGTCACGGAGATCGCCGTCGTGTTCAAACGGGCGCCCCATCTGCCGTTCTCCGCCACGTCGGTGGAGGAACTCAGCCAGAACGCCATCGTGCTGCGGGTGCAGCCGGACGAGGGTATGACTGTCCGGTTCGGCTCCAAGGTGCCAGGAACGACCATGGAGGTCCGGGACGTCAACATGGACTTCCAGTACGGCGACTCGTTCACGCAGTCATCACCGGAAGCCTACGAACGACTGATCCTCGATGTGTTGCTGGGCGATGCACCGCTGTTCCCACGGCACCAGGAAGTCGAGATGTCGTGGCGGATCCTTGACCCGATCCTCGACCACTGGGCCCGCGACGGAAAACCCGACCAGTACTCCTCCGGCGGTTGGGGGCCCAAGTCGGCCTACGAGATGATGGCCGTCGACGGCCGCACGTGGAGGCGACCATGATCAGGCTCGAAGACACCACCGGCAATGCGGTCGCCTCGGCCATCAGCGCGGAGCGGCACCGCATGGGTGCCATGGCCACCGGAATGGTCCTGACACTGATCGTGCTGACCGACGAGTCCATGCAGGCCGATGCCACCCAAGCGGCCTCCTTCGCCGCACAGGAACACCCCATGAGGATCCTGGTCATGATCCCCCGTAAGGGCCGTGGCGCACCGCGGCTCGACGCCGAGATCTCGGTGGGAGGCGACGATGGGCCGGGCGAGGTGGCCATCCTGCGCATGCATGGCGAACTCGCCAACCACCCAGGCTCCGTGGCCATCCCCCTGCTACTCACCGACACCCCCGTGGTGGCCTGGTGGCCCCACGATGCCCCCGCGGTACCGGTCGAGACCTCGATCGGCTCGCACGCGCAACGCCGCATCACGACCGCGATGAGGTCCGCCCGCCAATTGATCGCCCTTCGAGAGCGGGTCGAGGGGTACCACCCCGGCGACACCGACCTTTCGTGGACGTCCATCACCGGTTGGCGCACGCTGTTGGCCACCACGCTGGATGTCCCTCATGGCCGAATCCTGGGGGCTGAGGTCAGCGCTCAGAAGTCCCATGCGTCCGGGCACCTGCTGGCAGCCTGGTTGTATTCGCGGCTGCACGTGCCCTCAAACGTGATCAGCAGTCGTGGACCCGGGATCACCGCGGTGCGGCTCATCACCTCGACCGGGGACATCATCGTCTCGCGCCCCGACGGCGCCGTCGCCAAACTCAGCCGACCGGGCCTACCGCCCGCCACCATCGCGCTGCCCCGCCGTGACACCGGTGACCTGCTGGCCGAGGAGCTGCGCCGCCTCGACGCCGACGAGGTCTACGGCGAGACCCTGGCCGCGGTGGCCCACATCGGCGAGGGCCGGCTCAACCTGAAAGCACCCGGATCGGATGCGCCTGCGAAGGTGACAAAGAAGCCCGCGATCAAAGCGATTGCAGGCGACAAGAAACCTGCGGCCCAGCCCATAGCCGCTAAGAAGAAGGCCCCGACATCGAAGGCAAGCACCTGATGAGCACCGTCGAGACGATCGTCCACCCCGACCCCGAAGCGCTCGCTGCCTCGGTGGCCGCGCGCCTCATCACCGCGATCATCGACGCGCAGGTCGCCCACGGGGATGCCGGGGTGGTCCTGACCGGCGGCGGCATGGGGACCAAGAGCCAGCAGGCGGTCGTCGCGAACCCGGCGCAGCGGGCCGTGGACTGGAGCCAGGTGGACTTCTACTGGGGCGATGAACGATTCGTGGCTCCTGACGATCCCGACCGCAACGAGAAGCAGGCGTACGAGGCCATGCTCAACGCCTTGCCGATCAGTGCCGACCGGGTGCATGCCATGCCTGCTGTCGGCAGACCATGGGGTGACGATGCCACCGCGGCAGCAGCCGCCCACGCCGACGAACTGGCCCGGCTGGCTGCCGCGCAAGGGGTCATCGGGCTCGCGGTCCCCCGCTTCGACGTCCTGATGCTGGGAGTCGGACCCGATGCGCACATCGCGTCCCTGTTCCCGGAACACGGCGGAACGGTCATCGAGGACCGCACCGTGATTCCGGTGTTCGACTCCCCCAAGCCGCCGCCGACGAGGCTCAGTTTCACGTTCCCGACCATTTGCAGCGCCCGGGAGGTGTGGCTCGTGGCGGCCGGCGCCGAAAAGGCCGAGGCCCTGGCCGAAGCATTGGCACCCGGGGCCGACCGGAACAAGTACCCCGCCGCCGGCGCGATCGGCACTGAGCGCACGTTGGCACTGATCGACGCCGAGGCCGCCGCTGCACTGCCTGCTGCCATGCGCCGCCGGGCCTGATAGCCGCACAAGTCCCAGCGGGTGCAGGGTTGCGCCCCAGCCGCACCGTCGGGGGCGGCACAATGGGCGGATGCGCCTGACTCTGGTTCCCGTCCTCCTGCTGTCCGTTCCGCTGGCCCTGGCCGGATGTTCCAGTACCAGCAATTCCCCAACGGCCACGACCGACCCGTCGGCCGGTACCGCCACCGGCGGCGCCGCACCAGCCTCAGACGGTCCGCTTCCCACCACGATGACGTTCGAGACCAACCGTGGCGACATCGTGATCGCAACAGACCCCGCCGCGCCCCAGACCGTGGCCGCGCAAGCGGCGCTGGCTCAGCAGGGCTACTTCGACGACACCCCGTGCCACCGGTTGGTGACCAGTGGGATCTATGTCCTGCAGTGCGGCGATCCAACCGGAACCGGCACCGGCGACCCCGGCTACACGCTGCCGGACGAGAACCTGCCTGAGGCCAAGAAGAACGACTACCCCGCCGGAACTGTGGCCATGGCCAACGCGGGTCCCAACACCGGGGGAAGCCAGTTCTTCATCGTGTACCGGGACACGACGTTGCCCCCCGCCTACACGGTGTGGGGAAAGGTCACGAGCGGACTGGATGCGGTCAAGAAGATCGCCGCCGACGGCACTGCCGATGGCCGGTCCGACGGCCCGCCCAAGAAGCCCGTGACCATCACCGCCGTCACTGTCGACTGACAGTTCCGGTTTCGGTCAGTACGGGTCGTTGCGCAGGTCTTCGAGCGCCTCGTTCAGGATGGCTTCAGCGTCGGCTTCCGAGCGCCGTTCCTTGACGTAGGCCAGATGAGTCTTGTACGGCTCGATCTTGGGGGGCGCGGGAGGATTCTGCTCGTCCCTTCCGGCGGGCCAGCCGCACCGCGGACAGTCCCACGACTCGGGCACAGAAGCACCCTGCAAGAAACTGGGAGTGCTCTCGTGCCCGTTGGCGCACCAGAACGAGATCTCCACCCGAGGAGCCGATTCGCCCCGCTCGGCCTCGCCCATGGGGCCTGCGCCTACCCGGCTGCCCCTGATCGCCTGTCCACCTGCCACGAGTGTTCGACCTCCGTAAAGAATCCGGCGCCACGCGCGCCTTGGCTTGACTGTAAGCCGCCATCGCAGATTACGGCAGGAGAATGGTCGGCGCGTCGCGCCGGGCCGGTACTCAGATGGTGCTGCCCACAAGCAGTCCGAGCCCGATGATGCTGGCCAGCCACAGCACTGCGATGACGATCGTGATCCGGTCGAGGTTCTTCTCGGCAACCGAGGACCCGCCCACGCTGCTGGAGATACCGCCGCCGAACATGTCCGACAAGCCGCCGCCCTTGCCCTTGTGGAGCAGGATCAGGCTGATGAGCAGGAGGCTGGTGATCACGAGCACCACCTGAAGCACCAAGGTCACGTACAGCTCCGTTCAGACGAGCCCCGGGAAAAGGGCCCTATCAGGATAACGCAGATCAACCCACGGCCGGGTGCTGCGGAAACTTGCAGATCGTGACGAACTCATCGGCGTCCAGGCTCGCGCCACCGATCAGAGCTCCGTCGATGTCGGGCTCGGCCATGATGGCAGCCACATTGCTGGACTTGACCGACCCGCCGTACTGGATCCGGACCTGGTCGGCCACTTCCTGGGAGTGCAGCGTGGCGATGTGCTCACGGATCGCACCGCACACCTCCTGCGCATCGGCTGGTGTCGCCACCTCGCCCGTGCCGATGGCCCAGACCGGTTCGTACGCGACGACCAGGGCCGCCACCTGATCGGCGTGGATTCCCGCAAGGGATCCGGTCACCTGATCCAACGTGTAGGGCACCTGCGCACCGGTCTTTCGGATCTCGAGACCCTCGCCGACGCACACGATCGGGGTCATGCCGTTGGCGATGACCTTCTTGGCCTTGGCGTTCACCAGCTCGTCGGTCTCTTCGTGGTACTCGCGTCGCTCGCTGTGGCCCACTGTCACGTAGGTGCAGCCGAGTTTGGCCAACATGGCGGCGGAGATTTCACCGGTATAGGCGCCGGCGTCGTGCTGGGAGCAGTCCTGGGCGCCGTAAGCGATCTTGTACTTGTCGCCCTCGATGAGGGTCTGCACCGACCGCAGGTCCGTGAACGGGGGCAGCACCGCGACGTCGACGAGTGCCAGGTCCTTGTCCGACAGTGAGTAGGCGATCTTCTGGACAGTGGCGATGGCCTCGAGGTGGTTGAGGTTCATCTTCCAGTTGCCCGCCATGAGCGGACGACGTTCGGCCATCAGGACTCCTCCAACACCGCGATCCCGGGGAGCACCTTGCCCTCGAGGAACTCAAGACTCGCACCGCCGCCGGTGGAGATGTGCGAGAACCGGTCATCAGGCAGTCCGAACTGCCGGATGGCCGCGGCGCTGTCGCCGCCGCCGATCACCGTGAACGCTGCGGAGTCGGCGACGGACTCCGCGATGGAACGGGTGCCGTTCTCGAACGCGGGCATCTCGAACACGCCCATCGGGCCGTTCCACACGATCGTGCGGGCATCAGCCAGTTTCGCCCGGAACAGGTCGACGCTCGCGGGGCCGATGTCCAAGCCGCGCCAGGCGGCCGGGATGGAGTCCGCGGGAACCACCCGCGTGTTCGCATCCGGGGCAAAATCGTCGGCCACCACGACATCGATCGGCAGAACGACCTCGACGCCGCGGTCCGCGGCGTCGCTGAGAATCTGCTTGACCGTGTCGATCTGATCGGTCTCCAACAGCGAGTCGCCGACATCGTTGCCCTGGGCCGCCAGGAACGTGAAGCACATGCCGCCACCGATCAGCAGCCGGTCCACCGACTGCAGCAGGTTGCCGATGACGCCCAGCTTGTCTGACACCTTGGAGCCACCCAGGATCACGACATAGGGCCGATCCGGGTCGTCGAGCACCTTGCGGAACACCTCGGCTTCGGAGCGGACCAACTGTCCGGCCGCCGCGGGGAGCAGTCGGGCCACATCCGTCACGCTGGCCTGCTCGCGGTGCACGACCCCGAACCCGTCGCTGACGTAGGCGTCGGCCAAGGACGCCAACTGCGCGGCGAGTTCCCCGCGGACCGCGGGGTCCTTGCTGGTCTCACGTGCGTCGAATCGGACGTTCTCGAGCACCACGACGTCGCCGTCCGCCATCGCCGCGATCGCGGCGCGGGCGGTGTCGCCAGTGGTGTCGGGCACGAAGGTCACCGGGACGTCGAGTAGTTCCCCCATCCGCTGCGCCACCGGGGCCAGCGACAGGTCGGCGCGGACCTCACCCTTGGGGCGGCCCAGGTGAGCCATGACGATCACCTTGGCGCCGGCGTCGCGAAGAGCCGTGATGGTGGGCAAGGAGGCCCGGATGCGGCCGTCGTCGGTGATCGTGGGGGTGCCGTCGGCCTGGGCGAGCGGAACGTTGAGATCCGCCCGCACCAGGACCCGGCGACCGGCGACGTCAAGGTCGTCGAGCGTCTTCACGGTCAGAGCGAGGCGCCGACGTAGCGGACCAGGTCGACCAGGCGGTTGGAGTAGCCCCACTCGTTGTCGTACCAGCCGAGCACCTTTGCCGTGTTGCCCATGGTGCTGGTCAGCGACGCGTCGAAGATGCACGAGTGCGGATCGGTCACGATGTCCGACGACACGATCGGGTCCTCGGTGTACTTCAGGATGCCGAGCAGCGGACCCTCGGCGGCTTCCTTGACAGCGGCGTTCAACGTCTCGGCGTCGGTCGGGTTCGTCAGCTCAATGGTCAGGTCAGTAGCCGAACCGGTCGGTACGGGCACGCGCATCGCGTAGCCGTCGAGCTTGCCCTTGAGCTCGGGCATGACCAGACCGATGGCACGGGCTGCGCCCGTGGTCGTCGGGATCATGTTGAGCGCGCCGGCCCGGGCCCGACGCAGGTCCTTGTGCGGCGCGTCCAGGATCACCTGGTCGTTGGTGTACGCGTGGATGGTCGTCATCAGGCCCCACTCGATGCCGAACGCGTCGTAGATGGCCTTGGCCATCGGCGCGAGGCAGTTGGTGGTGCACGAGGCGTTGGAGATGACGACGTCGGTGGCAGGGTCGTAGTCGCCCTGGTTGACGCCCATGACGATCGTGACGTCGGGCTCCTTGGCCGGAGCTGAGATCAGGACCTTCTTGGCGCCGGCTTCGATGTGCTTCAGCGCGGATGCCTTGTCGGTGAAGAAGCCGGTGGACTCGATCACGATGTCGACGCCCAGTTCCCCCCATGGCAACTTGGCGGGATCGCGCTCGCTCATGGCCTTGATGCTCTTGCCATTGACGATGATCTCTTCGTCGGTGACCTGCACATCGCCGCCGAGGCGACCCAGGATCGAGTCGTACTTCAGCAGGTGAGCCAGAGTGCGGTTGTCGGTGAGGTCGTTGACGCCGACGATCTCGATGTCCTCGCCGGACAGTTTCAGCAGGGTGTTGACCACGAACCCCTGCGCCTGCTGTTCCTGAACCGCACGGTAGAAGTTGCGGCCGATGCGGCCGAAGCCGTTGATGCCCACTCGAATCGTCACTGTTGTCTCCTCATCTCGGCTGTGATGGCCGACCGCCGCCGCACCACGTGGCCGAAGCGGCCCACTGGGCCGGATCGGTCCGCGCGAGAAGCGGAAAGCCCCAACGGTTCGACCCTATCGAACGCCTCGAAGGGTTGCGCAGGCGCCTTCGGGTGAACAGTGCGGTGAGGGGCGTCAGTCGTCGAGCATGTCTTCGGTGAGGTTCGCCTCGGTGCCGTCGATGCCCAGTTCCGACGCCCGTTTGTCAGCCATCGCCAGCAACCGGCGGATACGTCCGGCGATCGCGTCCTTGGTCATCGGAGGGGAAGCAAGTGCACCCAGTTCCTCGAGGCTGGCCTGTCGATGGTCGATACGCAGCTGGCCGGCGGTCCGCAGGTGTTCGGGCACGTCGTCGCCCAGGATCTCCAGGGCCCGTTCCAGTCGGGCTCCGGCCGCGACGGCCGCACGCGCGGACCGCCGAAGATTGGCGTCGTCGAAGTTGGCGAGGCGGTTGGCGGTCGCGCGGACCTCGCGACGCATCCGCCGGTCTTCCCACGTCAGCCGGGCCTGATGGGCGCCCATCCTGGTGAGCATGTCTCCGATGGCGTCACCGTCGCGGATCACCACTCGGTCGATCCCGCGCACCTCGCGGGCTTTCGACGCGATCCCCAACCGTCGGGCGGACCCGACCAAGGCCAGCGCGGTCTCGCTGCTGGGGCAGGTGATCTCGAGGGCGGATGACCGGCCGGGCTCCGTCAACGACCCGTGCGCCAGGAAAGCCCCGCGCCACGCGGCTTCGGCGTCGCACGGCCCACCGGCAACCACTGCCGGCGGAAGTCCCCGCACGGGACGGCCACGGCCGTCCACCAGTCCGGTCTGACGGGCGAGCCAGGGGCCGCCCTGGGTGACCCGGATGGCGTACTTGGTGCCGCGACGCAGACCGGTGGGCTGGATCACTGACAGCGTGACGTCATGGCCGTAAAGCTCGGCGATGTCCTTGCGGATCCGACGGGCGATCGCACTGGTGTCGAACTCCGCCTCGACGACGATCTCGCCGCCGATCACCTGCAGACTCCCCCCCACGCGCAGCATGGTGGCGACCTCGGCCTTGCGGCAGCACGTCTTGGTGATGGGGACTCGGCTCAGTTCGTCCTTGACCTCTGCCGTCAGCGCCATGGCGAAATCCTGCCACGGCCACTGATCTCGGCGAACGCCGCCGCCAGCAGATCGGGGTCGTGCACGCCATCCGGTTGTCCGGGCGCGGCGACAGGTCTCATCACCAGATCAGCTCCCAACTCGTCGGCGCACACCTGCGCCAGCACCTGTGGATCCGCGACGCTGCGGGGGTCGGCGACCACCGCGTCCGCTGCGAATCCCCCCACCTCTTCAGCCAGGACCGAAATGTAGCGCTCCGCCGTGAAGCCCGTGGTCTCGCCCGCCTGCGCCACAAGGTTAAGCACGACGACGCGCTTCGCGCGGCTTTCTCGGATACTTGCTGCCAGTTCGGGCACCAGCAGCGGCGCGATCACCGAGGTGTACCACGATCCGGGACCGATCAGGATCACGTCGGCGCCGTCGATCGCGTCCAGCGCCTCCGGGCAGGCCGACGGATCAGGCGGGTCCACCCGGATCCCGCAGACGGTGCCTTTGGTCTTGGCCACGGCCACCTGGCCGCGGATCTGCTGGACGGCCGCAGGCTCTGCCGGGTCGAGGCCGGCCACATCCGCCACGATCTCCAACGGTTCCAGGCTCACCGGTAGCACCCGGCCCTGGGCTCCCAGCAGCGCCGCCACCCAGTCCAGGCCCGCCACGACGTCGCCGGTCTCCTCCCACAGGGACATGATCAGCAGGTTCCCCACCGAATGTCCGTTGAGGTCACCCTCTCCGTGGAACCGGTGCTGGACAACTCGGCTCCACGTCCGGCCCCAGGTGTCGTCACCACACAGAGCCGCCAGCGCCATGCGCAGGTCGCCGGGCGGCAGGACACCGAACTCCTGACGCAGCCGGCCCGAGGACCCGCCGTCATCGGACACCCCGACCACGGCGGTCAGGTTGTCGGTGACGCGGCGCAGGGCCCGCAGGGTGGCGGCAAGCCCGTGGCCGCCGCCCAAGGCGACGACTTTGGGGCCGTGGCCGCCGGGAAAACCCTTGATCTGCCTCATTCGCGCCCCAGATCCCGATGGAAGACCAACGTCTCGACGCCTTGTTTGACCAGGCGCACACTCAGGTTCTCGGCCATGGCCACGGAGCGGTGTTTGCCCCCTGTGCAGCCGATGGCCACGGTGACGTAGCGCTTCCCCTCGCGCAGGTAGCCCTCCGCCACGATGTCGAGCATCCGCGTCACGGTGTTCAAGAACTCCCGGGCTTCCTCGCGTCCGACGACGTAGTCGTTGACCGGGGCATCCCGACCGGTCCGTTCGCGCAACTCCGGCACCCAGTAGGGATTGGGCAGGAACCGGACGTCCAGGACGACGTCGGCGTCCACCGGGATGCCGTACTTGAACCCGAAGGACATCACGGTGGCCCGCAACTGCACGCGGAGCTCATCGGGGAAGGCCGCCTCGACCCTGCGGCGCAGGTCGTGCACGTTCAGCCCGGTGGTGTCCACGACCAGGTCGGCATCGGCCCGGAACTGCGACAGCAGCCCACGCTCCCGCTCGACGCCGTCCAGGATCCGCCCCGGGCCCTGCAGCGGGTGGGGCCGCCGGCTGCTCTCGAATCGTCGCACCAGGGCTTCGTCGCTGGCCTCCAGGAACAAGGTCCTGACATCCACCCCTTCGAACCGGAGCCGGGTCAGGGCCTGGCTGAGGTCGGCGAAGACATCCCCGCCGCGAGCATCAACGACCACGGCGAGGCCGCTGGCCGTCGACTGGTGGGGCGCGGCGCTGACGGCCTCGGCCAACAGCGATGGCGGCAGGTTGTCGATGACGAACCAGCCGATGTCCTCCAAAGCGCGTGCGGCCGTGGATTTGCCGGCCCCCGACATTCCCGTGACCAGCACGAGTTGGGGATTGGTGGGTGGGGGCGTCATGATGCGGTACTTTCCCTCGCGGCGGGATCGTTCGTCACCACCTCGCCAGTGCTCAGGTTAACGGCCGGAGCGGCCTCGTCGCGTCGTGAATTCAGATGCTCGTTGATCGCGGCTGCCAGAGTCGGGCCGATACCGGAGACTTCGGCGAGTTCCGTGACGTCCGCCGCGGTGACGGCCCGCACCGACCCGAAGCGCTTCAGCAGTGCCTTGCGTTTGGCCGGACCCAATCCGCTGATGCCGTCCAACGCGCTCGCCGTCGAGCGGGCCGACCGGCGCTTGCGATGACCCGCGATCGCGAACCGGTGCGCTTCGTCGCGCAGATGCTGCAGCAGGTGCAGCGCCTCGCTGGACCTGGACAAGATGATGGGATCGTCGTCGTCGGGCAGCCAGATCTCCTCGAGCCGCTTGGCGAGCCCGCACACGGTGACGTCATCGATGCCGAGTTCGGCCAGTGCCCGCTGCGCGGCCTGGGCCTGCACTCGAGCACCGTCGACCACCAGCAGTTGGGGCGGGTACGAGAACCCTTTGCGCTTGACCGGAGACCCGGCGTCCGTGGCACCAGCCATCTCGACCTCGCTGGACTCCAGGCGTTCGGTCAGGTAGCGCTTGAACCGCCGGGACACGACCTCGTGCACGGCATCCACGTCGGAATGGGCATTGGCCGCCGACACCGTGAACCGGCGGTAGTCGGAGGTCCGGGGCAGCCCGTCCTCGAACACGACCATGGACCCCACGGTGTCCTGCCCCTGCATCGTCGAGATGTCGTAGCCCTCGATCCGAAGTGGCGCGCTGTCCATCCCCAGCGCCTGCTGCAGATCTTCCATCGCCCTCGCCCGGGCGGTCAGATCGCCGACCCGGCGCCGCTTGTTCAGCACCAACGACTGTTCCGCATTGCGCCGCACGGTCTCGATCAGGGCGCGCTTGTCACCGCGCTCGGGACGGCGCACGCTGACCCGGCGCCCGGTGCGACGACTCAGCCAGTCGGACAGTTCGGTGCCCGGCAACGACTCCGACACCAACACCTCGCGCGGGATGGCTTCGGGGTCGGTGTCGCCGAAGAACCGCAGAAGTGCCTGCTCCATGAGTTCGGCATCGTCGAGGTCCAAAGTCCGCTCGACCATGAACCCGCGCTGCCCGGTGATACGGCCGCCGCGGACGTGGAACACCTGGACCGCACCCTGCAGATCATCCGCAGCCAGAGCCAGGACGTCGGCGTTGGTTCGATCGGGCAGGACCACGGCGTTGCGTTCGAGCGCCCGCTGCAGCGCGAAGAGATCGTCGCGCAGTCGCGCCGCGGTCTCGAAGTCCTCCGCCGCCGCGGCCTGCTTCATCTCCCGTTCGACTCGTCGGATATGGGGTTGGGTGTCGCCCGCGACGAACGAGCAGAATCCGTCGACGATCTCGCGGTGCTCCGCCATCGACACCCGGCCCACGCAGGGAGCCGAACACTTGCCGATGTAGCCGAGGAGGCAGGGTCGTCCCGACATCTCGGCTCGCCGGAACACTCCCTTGCTACACGTGCGCGCCGGGAACACCCGCAGCAGCTGGTCCACCGTCTCGCGGATCGCCCAGGCATGCGAATAGGGGCCGAAGTACCGCACCCCTTTGCGCTTGGCGCCCCGCATCACCATGATCCGGGGGTAGTCCTCCCCCACCGTCACGGCCAGGAACGGGTAGGACTTGTCATCGGTGTACTTGACGTTGAACCGCGGCTCGAACTCCTTGATCCAGGAGTACTCCAGCTGCAGCGCCTCGACCTCGGTGGCCACCAGGGTCCAGTCCACCGAGTGGGCGGCTGCGACCATGGCATGGGTGCGCGGGTGCAGGCCGCCCGAGAAGTAGGAGTTGAGCCGGTTGCGCAGGTTCTTGGCCTTGCCGACGTACAGCACCTGACCCTGGGGGCCCAGGAATCGGTACACGCCGGGGCCGTCGGGTACGGTTCCCGGGTCGGGACGCAGCGGTTCTGTCACAAGTCCCAGCCTATGGGGCGCACAGACACCGCGCTTTGTCGCAATCGTGTCCCACGATTGCGTGAGCAAGGTCACAGCGACACGCCGAAGGCAATCCTCGAAATCGGGGCAAGGTACGTCTATGCCCAAAAAGACCCTCGCCGTGATGGCGGCCGCCCTCGCCACCGTGGCGGTGGCGCCCGCCTTGTCCGCCCCCGCCGCGAATGCTGCCACGTCGGCTGAGAAGGCCCAGGCGCGCCGGACAGCGGTGTACGTCCAAGGTGACTCGCTGACGGTCGGGGCGGGGCCCTATTTGCAGCGCACGCTGCGCGGCGACGTCAAACGCGTCAGCGTCGATGCCCAGGTCGGGCGCTTCACCGCCACCGGGATGCACCGACTGGCGCAGTCGGGCTCGGCCCGCGGGTCCAAGGTGTGGGTGGTCGCCCTGGGCACCAACGACGGTCCCGACCCGCGCGCCCTCAAGCGCCACGTCACACGCAGCCTCCGACTCGCAGGTCCCCGGCGCGACGTGATCTGGCTGACCGTCGAACGTCCCGGCGGCTACGGCCGCGTGAACCGGATGCTGCGCCAGATGGATCGTGGGAATGACCGTCTGCACGTGGTCGACTGGGCCGGTTACGTCCACAAGCACCCCTCCGCGCTGGCCGGCGACGGAGTGCACGCCACCGCCCGCGGCTACCAGGTGCGGGCGAACATGATCGCCGCCACGGCGCTCCAGCTGGCTCAGAACGGCTGATCAGGCCTCGGCGATGATCTCGGTGCCCTTGACCTTGATCGCCACCGGCGTGAGGCCGGTCATCGCCGGACCCATGAGTACTTCGCCTGTCTCCGGGGAGAACTCCGAACCGTGACAGGGGCAGATGATGGCGTCAGCCGTCACCTCGCCGACCGTGCAGCCCTGATGGGGACAGATGCTGGTGAAGGCCTTGAACTGCCCTTCTTTGGGCTGGGTCACCACGAGCTGCTTGTCGTCGATCACGAGGCCCCCGGAGACCGGGACCTGGGAAGTCTCGGCCACCGCGTTGGCGTTGGTCGCGGCAGGCGTCTCGGGCGCTGCGGTCGGCACCACCTCTGACGAGGTCGTGTTGCCCGAACTGCAGGCGGCCAGCAATCCGGCGGCGCCGACCGCGCCGGCCCCGGCCAGGACGACGCGACGGTTCACAGCAGGCGTCGTGGTCTCATCGTGTTCAGCCATGGGGAACAGCGTGCCATGCCGGCTCCCGGGTGCGACTCAGGCCACCCCGCGAGCCTGCGCGAGCAACTCCCGCAGAAACGCGCCGGTGTGCGACTCAGGCACCGTGGCGACGTGCTCCGGCGTGCCCTCGGCGACCACGAGGCCCCCACCGGATCCGCCTTCAGGGCCCATGTCGATGATCCAATCGGCGGTCTTGATCACGTCCAAATTGTGTTCGATCACGACCACGGAGTTGCCCTTGTCCACCAGTGACTGCAGCACTCCGAGCAACTTTCGGATGTCCTCGAAGTGCAGGCCAGTGGTCGGCTCGTCCAGCAGGTAGATCGTGCGCCCGGTGGAGCGTTTCTGCAGCTCCGATGCGAGTTTGACCCGCTGCGCCTCGCCCCCGGAAAGCGTCGTTGCGGGCTGGCCCATGCGGACATAGCCCAGCCCGACTTCGACCAGCGTGCGCAGGTGGCGTGCGATGGCAGGCACCGGTTCGAAGAACTCCAGGGCCTCCTCGATCGGCATGTTGAGCACTTCGCTGATCGTCTTGCCCTTGTAGTGGACCTCGAGCGTCTCCCGGTTGTAGCGGGCCCCGTGGCAGACCTCGCAGGGCACATAGACGTCCGGCAGGAAGTTCATCTCGATCTTGATGGTCCCGTCGCCGGAGCACGCTTCACAGCGCCCACCCTTGACGTTGAACGAGAAGCGCCCGGGCAGGTACCCACGGATCTTGGCCTCCTGCGTCTCAGCGAACAGGCGCCTGATGTGGTCGAAGACACCGGTGTAGGTGGCGGGGTTGGATCGTGGCGTCCGCCCGATCGGACTCTGGTCGACGTGCACGATCTTGTCGACGTGCTCCAGCCCCAGCACCCGCTTGTGCTTGCCGGGCACGATGCGGGCGCTGTTGATCTCGCGGGACAGGACCGCGAACAAGACGTCGTTGATCAGGCTCGACTTACCGCTGCCGCTGACACCCGTCACCGCCACCAGGCAGCCCAAGGGCACGTCCACGCTGACGTTGCGCAGGTTGTGCTCCCGCGCGCCCTCGACCCGGATCACCCGGTCGGGGTCAGGGGGTCGCCGCAGCGGGGGCACATCGATCTGGCGGCGCCCGGCCAGGTAGTCACCGGTGATGGACTTCTTGTTCTTGAGCAGATCCTTCACCGGTCCGCTGACCACGACCTTGCCGCCGTGCTCCCCGGCGCCCGGACCGATGTCCACGACCCAGTCGGCGGTGCGGATGGTGTCTTCGTCATGCTCGACCACGATCAGGGTGTTGCCCAGGTCTCGCAGCCGGATGAGCGTCTCGATGAGCCTGCGGTTGTCCCGCTGATGCAGCCCGATACTCGGTTCGTCGAGCACATAGAGCACCCCGACGAGGCCGGAGCCGATCTGGGTCGCGAGCCGGATGCGTTGCGCCTCGCCACCTGCGAGACTGCCCGCGGTGCGGTCCAGGGTCAGGTAGTGCAGCCCCACATCGACCAAGAAGGCCAGCCGCTCGTTGACCTCTTTCAGGACGCGCTCGGCGATGGCCGTGTCGCGCTCGTCCAGTGTGAGGTCCCGCAGCGTCACGGCGCACTCCCCGATGGGCAGCGCGGCCAGGTCGGCGATGTTGCGTCCGTCGATGGTGACGGCCAGCGGCAGCGGCTTGAGCCGTTTGCCTTGACAGGCGGAGCACGGGACGGGGCGAAGGAAGCCCTCGAACCGGTCACGGGCGGAGTCGCTCTCGGCCTCCATGTAGCGACGCATCACGAACGGCAGGGCGCCTTCGAACTTGGCGTTGTACTGCCGGGAGCGCCCGTAGCGGTTGGTGTAGCGGACTTGGACGGTCTTGCTGTGACCCTTGAGGATCGTGCGGCGCACGGGCGCAGGCAGATCCTTGAACGGCGTGTCCATATCGCCGCCGACTTCTTCGGTCAGCGCACGCAGCAGGCGCGAGAAGTACTCGGACAT
>RRZT010590029.1_pt1 | contig 15339 bp, 14 predicted proteins | sample 2165551 | NCBI WGS metagenome assembly RRZT01 (sample SAMN10456910, study PRJNA506462) | wastewater metagenome | biome: wastewater; feature: sludge; material: wastewater sludge; isolation source: wastewater sludge with Escherichia coli K12::gfp cells carrying plasmid... | place: USA: Moscow, Idaho... | reverse complement strand
TCGAGGTGGGTGTAGAAGAGCTTGATCTTGCCGTCATCGAAGACGCGCGCCGAGCCCGACCACTCCGCCTGCGTCTTGGGCGTGCGCGTGCCGAACACCTTGCCGCCGTAGATCCACGGGCTGGTGTGGTTGTCGGCGCGGCGGTACCAGTAGCTGATGCGGGCGTTCACGTGACGGTCGTCGAAGTCGTAGCCGGCGTACGGGTCGGCCGTCAGCGAGAAAATGATGTTCCAGCCCTTGTAGGAGTACTGGTTGCCGTGCGCGTCCGTCAGCGGCCACGTGTCCCACACCCAGACCTGACGGTTGTTGCGGTCCGTCATGATCGGGAAGTTGTAGGGGATGTTGGGCATCGTGAGCTTGTTGGGCATCGAATTCCTGCCCGGCTCGATGTCGGTACGGTTGGCGTCCATGAGCTTCTGGACGTCGGCGCGGGTCCACTTCATCGTGTAGTTCGAGTACGGCGAGTACGACACCTGCGTGTGGGTCGGTGCCGGGGTGATGGCCTGGGCAGGTGAGGTGGACGCCGCAGCGAGAGCTGTCAGCGAGCAGGCGAGCGCGGTCAACGCGACGCCCAGCCTCTTGGCGAGACGGGTCATTGTCTGGGTCCTGTCTGGGGTGGCTCTCGGGGAGAGAGCCGGGGCGGGTGGGACAACCGTCGACGGTTCAGCTTGCTGCAGCAATCCGGACCCTAGCCGAGCGTCTTCGACACGCGCCAGAGGTAAAGAAATTTACCAAAAAGTCACCATGCTCCGTCCGCACTACGGTGCTGAGACCGTCACGGACGCCCCTTGACACGATCCGCGGCGCGCCCTAGTCTCCTGCTAAATCGATTTAGCGCGAAGGGAGTGCGCATGCGCCGAGCACGCATCGCCGATGTGGCCGAAGCCGCCGGTGTCTCGACAGCCACGGTGTCGCTGGTGCTCAACGGGCGTTCCGTCCGCGTCTCCGACGAGACGCGCGAGCGCGTCCATCAGGCTGCGGCACACCTGGGCTACACGCCCAACACGGTCGCCCGCGGGCTCCGCACCCAGCTCACCCGCACCATCGGCCTGATCTCCGACGAGATCGCGACGACGCCGTTCGCCGGCCGGATGTTCGCCGGCGCCCAGGACGCGGCCCGCGAGAACTCCCACCTGCTGATCATGGTCAACACCGACAACGACCCAGCCGTCGAGGCCGACGCCATCGCCGCCCTGTCGGCTCAGCAGGTCGACGCGGTCATCTACGCCGCCATGTGGCACCGCGTCGTCGAGGTCCCTGCCGGCCTGCCGGCGAACTCGGTGCTGCTCGACTGCCGCTCGGAGTCCGGCTCGCACCCCAGCATCGTCCCCGACGAGTACGCCGGTGCCGTGCTGGCCGTGCAGGCGCTGGTCGACGCCGGACACCAGCGCATCGCCTACGTGGACGCCGCAGGCGACGACCTGCCAGCCGCCTGGCTGCGTCGTGAGGCGTGGCGCGACGTGCTGCTCTCCTCCGGCCTGCGGATCGACGAGACGCTGCATATCGCCGACGAGATCTCGTCGGCCGGTGGGCGACGCGCCACGGCCACGCTGCTGGCGCTCGAGCCGCAGCGGCGTCCGACGGCCGTGTTCTGCTTCAACGACCGCATGGCGCTGGGCGCCTACATCGCCGCCCGCCATGCGGGCCTGAGCATTCCGCGCGATCTGTCGGTGGTCGGGTTCGACGACCAGCCGTTCGTTGCGGCCGAACTGGACCCCCCGCTGACAACCGTCGCGCTACCCCACTACGAGATGGGCCGCTGGTCCGTCGAGGTGGCGCTCGGTCTGCGCACGCCCGAATCGGACGTGCACCTGATGGCCTGTCGCCTCGTCACCCGTGACTCGGTGGCGCCGCCCTCAGTTCCCTGACCCGACTCCCGACTACTCCACCTCACGCCTCAACGCAAGAACCGAAGGAACACCCATGGCACTCTTCTCCGGGACGGCCAAGACCGTCCGCACCCTCACCGTTGCCTCCATCGCGTGCGCGCTCGCCCTGACCGGCTGCTCGCGGGCCGGCGAGTCGAGCTCGGCGGCGCCCAGCGGCGGCACCACCGAGATCAAGATGTGGACCCACTCGGCGGGCAACCCGGCCGAACTCAAGGTCTACAAGCAGATCATCAGCGACTTCAACGCCTCCCAGACCAAGTACAAGGTGGTCGAGGAATCGTTCCCGCAGGGCGCCTACAACGACGCGATCGTCGCGGCCGCCAGCGCGAACGACCTGCCGTGCCTGCTCGACATGGACGGACCGATCGTGCCGAACTGGGCGTGGGCGAAGTACATCCAGCCGCTCGGCCTCAAGAAGGAGATCACCGACAAGCTGCTGCCCACCGCCGTCGGCAAGTACAAGGACGAGGTCTACTCCGCCGGCTACTGGGACGCCGCCCTGTCGATCTTCGCTCGCAAGTCGGTGCTCACGAAGAACAACATCCGCATCCCCACCCTCGACAAGCCCTGGACCAAGGACGAGTTCGACAAGGCGCTGGCCACCCTGAAGGCGGCCGGCTACAAGACGCCGCTCGACATCGGCGCCGAGGACAAGGGCGAATGGTGGTCCTACGCCTACAGCCCCATGCTGCAGAGCTTCGGCGGTGACCTGATCAACCGCGACACCATGACCTCGGCCGAGGGCAAGCTCAACGGCCCGGACGCCGTGGCCTTCGGTACCTGGTTCCAGGACCTGTTCAAGAAGGGCTACGCCAGCAACTCCGGCACCATCGGCAACTCGGAGTTCAACGCGGACAAGGTCGCCCTCAGCTACACCGGTGTCTGGAACGCGATGGACTCGCTGAAGACGGTCGGCGACGACCTGCTGATCCTGCCCCCGCCGGATCTGGGCCACGGCCCGAAGATCGGTGGCGGCTCCTGGCAGTGGGGCATCTCGTCGTCCTGCTCGTCGGCCGAGGGCGCTCGCGCCTACCTCGAGTTCAGCTTCCAGGACAAGTACATCACCCAGTTCAGCGACGAGCAGATCGTCATCCCGGCGACGGTCGAGGCCGAGAAGGCGTCGAAGTACTTCTCCGAGACCGGCAAGCTGCGCCCGTTCGTCGAGCTGTCGAAGAAGTTCGCGGTGCCGCGTCCGGCCACCCCGGCCTATGCCGTGATCTCGACGACCTTCGAGAAGGCGACGCGCGACATCATGGACGGTGCGCCGGTCAAGGCCACCCTCGACGGTGCCGTCAGCGACATCGACACCAACATCAAGTCCAACGACAACTACGGCGCCTGACGCCGCCGACCATCCTGCGGGGCCGGTTCCGGCCGGCCCCGCGGGCGAGGTGATCATGTCAACTTCCACCGTCACTCCGGCCGCCCCGGCGGCGAGCCCCGGGACGCCGAGCGTGCCTGCGGCGTCCGGACGCCGTGGCGCCCTCGCGCGCCGCGACGGCATCGCCGGCATGGCCATGGCCGCCCCGTCGGTCATCCTGCTGTCGCTCTTCCTCATCATTCCGGTGTGTCTGGCCTTCGGGCTCTCGTTCACCAATGCCCGCCTGATCTCACCCAATCCGCCCCGATTCGTGGGGCTGGACAACCTGGCTCGCGCCTTCACCGACCCGGTGTTCCTGCGCTCCACCCTCAACACTTTCGCGTTCGCGGCTGTCGTCGTCCCGGTGCAGGCCGGCCTCGGGCTGCTGCTGGCCGTGCTGGTGAACCAGAAGCTGCGTGGCGTCGTCTGGTACCGCATCATCTTCTTCATTCCCGTCGTGACCTCGATCGTCGTCGTGTCGATTCTCTGGAAGTTCATGTACCAGGGCGACGGGCTCATCAATTCGTTTATCGACACCATCACGTTCGGTGCCTGGCAGGGCACCGCGTGGCTCAACAATCCCAACACGGCGCTGGGGGCGATCATCGTGCTGTCGATCTGGCAGGCGGTCGGCTTCCACATGCTGATCTGGCTCGCCGGTCTGCAGACGATTCCCGAGGAGTTGTACGAAGCGGCACGCATGGACGGCGCGACCCCGTGGCAGCAGTTCGTCAACGTGACCTGGCCCGGCCTGCACTCGACCATGGTGTTCGTTCTCGTGCAGATCACCATCGCCGCCCTCGGCCTGTTCGTGCAGATCGATGTGATGACCCAGGGCGGTCCGGTGAACTCGACCTCGACGCTCGTCTACTACGCCGTTCGCAAGGGGTATCGCGAGCAGGAGGTCGGGTACGGTTCGGCGATCTCCCTCATCTTCTTCGTGCTGGTGCTGCTCATCGCCCTGCTCCAGCGCTACCTCACCCGTGACAAGGACTGAACCCATGAGCACCCTCACCACCGCAACCCGCGGGCCGGGCGGGCCCGCGGCGTCCGAACGCACCATTCAGGGTGAGCGCCGCCGCCATCGGACGCTGCTGCACGTCGTGATGATCGCCCTGTCGATCCTGTTCCTGTTTCCGCTGGTGTTCATGTTCGTCTCGAGCCTCAAACCCGACGACCAGATCATGAACGATGTCAGCTCGTGGCGGGCGTTCCTTCCGATCGGTGACATCAGCCTCGACAACTACGTCGGCGTCTTCGAGCGGGTGCCGGTGGCCCGGTTCCTGTGGAACTCGGTGTTCGTCACGACAGCGATCGTCGTGCTCGGCCTCTTCATCAACAGCCTCGCAGGATTCGCCCTCTCGCGGCTGCAGTGGAAGGGCCGGGGCGTCGTGCTCAGCGTCATCATCGCGACCCTGATCGTGCCGTTCGAGACGATCGCGGTGCCGATGGTCTACTGGGTGTCGAAGCTGCCGACGCTGGTGTTCGAAGACAACGTGCTGAAGTACGACTTCGGCTGGTTGAACACCTACCAGGTGCAGATCATCCCGTTCATCGCGAACGGCTTCTCGATCTTCCTGTTCACCCAGTACTTCTCGACGATCCCCAAGTCTCTGGACGAGGCGGCCCGTATCGACGGGGCGAGCTGGTTCGCCATCTACCGCAAGATCATCGTGCCCCTGTCGGGGCCGGTGTTCGCGACGGTCGCGATCCTGACATTCCTGCCCGCCTGGAACTCCTACCTGTGGCCGCTGATGGTCGTGCAGAAGGAGGACCTGCGTCCGGTGATGGTCGGCATGCAGTACTTCTTCCAGCTCGACACTGCCTGGGGCGAGGTGATGGCGTACACCACCCTCATCACGCTGCCGGTACTGGCCGTGTTCCTCGCCTTCCAGAAGTCGTTCATCAGCAGTGTCGCCGCGACTGGCGTCAAGGGCTGAACCGCAACCCACCCACCAACGGGCGCTGACGGCGTCCCTCTCGAAAGGTCCACCCGCATGTTTGTGCTCCCCGAATCCTGGGTCTGGGACTTCTGGCTCGCCCACGACGGACGCCGGCACCACCTGTTCTTCCTGTACGCGTCGCGCGCTCTGCATGATCCGGATGCCCGCCACTACCGGGCGTCGATCGGCCACGCGGTGTCCGACGACCTGCGGCACTGGACAAGGGTGCAGGATGCGCTGGTCCGTGAGGACGCCCCGGCATGGGACGACCTCGCCACGTGGACCGGGTCGGTGGTGCGCGGTGACGACGGTCTGTGGTGGATGTTCTTCACCGGCTCGACGCGCGCCGAGGGCACCAAGAACATCCAGTCCATCGGGGCGGCGACCTCGCCCGACCTGGTCACCTGGACCAGGGCGGCGTCCAACCCGTTGCTGCGTGCCGACCCGCGCCACTACGAGCTGCTGGCCGACGGTCAGTGGCGCGACGAGGCGTTTCGCGACCCGTGGGTTCTCCACACCGACGGCGGTTGGCACATGCTCATCACCGCCCGCGCCAACCACGGCCCGGCCGACGACCGCGGGGTCATCGGGCACGCGACCTCGCTCGACCTGAAGCGGTGGACGCTGCAGGCGCCGCTGACCCAGCCGGGCCAAGGCTTCGGGCACCTTGAGGTGCCGCAGGTCGAGTGCGTCGACGGCCAGTGGCTGCTGCTGTTCAGCTGCCTCGGCGTCGACCTGGCGCAGCGGAACCGCGACGCCGGCCGTAAGGGTGGCGTGTGGGTGGCGACGGCGTCCGGCCCGTTGGGCCCCTACGACCTCGAGAACGCAGCCCCGGTGCTGGGGGAGGAACAGTACAGCGGACGTCTCGTGCGCCACGGGGGGCAGTGGATGCTGCTCGCGTTCAGGCACGAGGACGCCGCCGGCGGGTTCGTTGGCGAGATCGGCGACCCGGTGCCGGTGCACTGGGACGGTGAACGGCTCGTCATCGGCGTGCCGCTGAGGGCAGCCGGGTGAACGCCCCGGGGATGGCAGGTGGGTGGCCGGTGAGCAGGAGGAGCGTGCTCGTAGGGGGAGCGTTCCTCCTCTCGGCCGCCTGCCTGCCCGCGGCGACGGCGTGCGCCGCTCCTGTGGCGCCAGCGGCGTCCGGACGCCGTGCCCGCTACCACTTCACCGTGCCCGACCACTGGAAGAACGACCCACAGCGTCCCGTGCTCGTCGACGGGGTGTGGCACTACTACTACCTGTACAACGCCGATTACGACCGAGAGGTCGGCACAGCCTGGCGGCTGGCGACGACGACCGACTTTGTCCACTTTCACGACCAAGGGGTGGCGGCTCCCAAGAAGACGAACGCCAACTTCGACCTGTGGTCGGGGTCTGCGGTCGTCGACGTCGACAACACGGCAGGCTTCGGCGCAGGCGCCGTCGTCATGCTGGCTACCCAGATGGATCACCCGACGCCGGAGCAGATCCGCGACGCCACCGGCCCGCAGGCGCAGTTCCTGTGGTTCTCGGTCGACGGCGGCCGGACGTTCCGGGCGCACACCGAGCATGCCGTGATGCCCAACGGCGGACGCCGCGACTTCCGCGACCCGAAGATCGTGCGCGACACCGAGCGCAACCGGTGGGTGGCGGTGATCACCGAAGGCGAGCAGGTCGGCTTCTGGGTGTCGAACGACCTGAAGGTGTGGAAGCGGGTGAGCGGCTTCGTGCGGCACGGCATCGGCGTCCTGGAGTGCCCCGACCTGTTCAGGCTCCGAGCCGATGACGGGACCCTGACCTGGGTGCTCGGGGTGAGTGCCAACGGCCCGTACAACACGTACGCCTACTGGACCGGTTCGTTTGACGGCACCACCTTCACCCCGGACGCAGCCGAGCCGCAGTGGCTCGACCACGGATTCGACTGGTACGGCGCGGTCACGTGGGAGGACCCGGCGCGTCCCCTGGAGGTGCGGCATGCGATCGGCTGGATGAACAACTGGGCGTATCCCTACACGACTCCGACATGGTCGGAGGAGGGCTTCAACGGCACCGACTCGATCGTGCGGGAGGTCCGCTGCCGGCGCCTCGGGGGCCGGCTGAGCCTGGTGAGTCGGCCGCTCGCGGCCCTCGACTCGATCGTGACCCGCACCGACCGACTCGGTTCGATCGCGGTATCGGGGCGGCACGACCTCGGACGCCGTGGCGTCGCCTACCGGTTGGAGTGCGACGTGTCGTGGCCGGCGGGTGTCGGCAACGTGGGCGTCCAGGTGCGGGTGTCCGACGACGGGACGCGGCACGCCGACGTCGGCGTGTGTGGCGACTACAGCTACGTGAACCGCGCCAGCACGGGGCATCCTTCAGGGGATGGGTCGAAGCTCGAGAGCCGGGCGCCGTTCGACCGGGCCCGCCGCACCGCACACCTGACGGTTCTGGTCGATACCACGACGGTGGAGGTGTTCGTCGACGAGGGGCGCGTCGTGCACTCCAGCCAGGTGTTCGCCGACCCCGCCGATGTCGGGCTGGCGCTGTACGCGGTGGGTGGCACCGCGACGTTCAGCAACATCGTGTGGTCGGAACTCGCGACCGTGGTTCAACGGCCGGCGCGGGTGATCGCCGACTTCGAGGGCGATCGGCTGCCGGTCGGGTGGACGGCCTCCGGCGGGCTCGCCGGGGTCGTGCCCACGGCGTCCGACCTGGCCCGCCAGCAGGGCCGCCGGGTTCTCCACACCTACGCAGGGTCGGACGCCGTGACCGGCATCGTCACCTCACCACCGTTCCTGCTCGACCGGACGCATCTGCACTTCCTGCTCGGCGGTGGACGCCATCCGCTCGGCGAGGAGCCGGCGACGTCGGTGCAGCTGTTGGTCGACGGGCGTCCGGTGCGAACTGCGACCGGACGCAATGACGCGACCCTGCGGCACGAGGTGTGGGATCTGGCCGACCTGCAGGGTCGTTGGGCGCAGTTCCAGGTGTTGGATGACGCGCCCGGGGCTTGGGGCCACCTGATGGTCGACCACATTGTGCTGAGCGATGGCGGACGCTGAGTGACGCTCTGCTGGCGCCGGAGTTGGGGACGCCTCCGGAATCGGGAATGTCGGAGGCGTCTTCTACTGTTGCACCAGCAGCAGCCGTAGAACCGAAGAGGAGACACCATGGGTTCCGTCGCCGAAGTCACTGACGCCACGTTCGCCGAGACCGTCCTGAAGTCCAGCAAGCCCGTCATGGTCGACTACTGGGCCGACTGGTGCTCGCCGTGCCGCCAGATCGCGCCGATCATCGAGGAGCTGTCGAACACCTACGGCGACCGCATGACGTTCGTGAAGATGGACACCAACGCCAACCCGGTCACGCCGGCCAGCTACGGCGTCCTGGGTCTGCCGACGCTGCAGATCTTCGTGAACGGCGAGGTCGTGAACTCGATGACCGGCGGCAAGACCAAGTCGGCGCTGATCAAGGCTGTCGAAGAGCAGATCTGACGCCGATCGTCTCGTCGAGCAGCGTGCGCAGCTCGGCGAACGAACGTTCGGCGGCGCCCTCGTCATACGACGACGTGTCGGCCATCGAGTAGCCGTGCGGGGCGCCGGCGTACACCTCGTTGGTGGCGTCGAGCCCTGCCGCGGTGAGGGCGTCGCCGAGGCGGGTGACCGCCGAGGGTCCCATCGATTTGTCCTTGTCGGCGTGGCCGAAGGCGAACCGGGCGCGGGCCGAAGCGAGGCCGAGGTGGGGGCTGTCGTCGGCGTCCGTGGCGAGGCCGCCACCGTGGAAGCCGGCACAGGCGGCCACGGCGTCCGGATGCCAGCATGCCGCCCGCACCGCAACCCGTGCCCCCATGCAGTAGCCGACCACGCCGATCGGGCCGTCGGCGACGCCGGGTTGGGCGTGGAGCGCGGCGATGGAGGCGTCCACGTCGGTGCGCAGCCGTTCGAGGGTGAGCGTTCGGACGCGTGGCATCGCCCGCTTCAGGAACGCCTCCCGCTCGCCGGGGGCGCGGAGGTCGGCGGTGGGGGCCAGGTCGGCGGCGGAGCCCAGCCGGTGGAACAGATTGGGCGCCAGCACCACGTAACCCCAGTCGGCGATGCGCTGCGCCATGGACTCGATCTGCGGACGTAGGCCGATGGCGTCCATGAACAGCAGCACGCCTGGGTGATCGGATGCCGCGTCCGCCGGCCGCGCAATGATCGCGTCTGTCGGGCCGTCGGGGGTGTCGAAGGTGACCATGGACGCCACGGTAGTCGGCGCCTGGTGGGGCGGAGTCTGGTGGGACGGACTCTGTCCGCTGCCGGTGGGGTGGTTGTCGAAGGGGGTGGTTGGAAGGTGGGCTGGGGCACTCGTTGGGTCGGCCTCTTTCCGCCATTCCTCCGCGAACCCCCATCGGCAGCGGGAACTCACGAGCGGCAGCAACGAGGGCACCCGGCTGCGTCCGGAACCACCTGCGGCGCCATGACCGCTTCCACAGCGACCCCTACGCGACGAACGCCGGCGACGCCCACAGCTGGATGTCGCTCCCACACGCCAGCACGTCGATGTCGAACCGGCCCTGCACGTGGTGAAGGGTGGGTGGTCCGCCCGCCAGGATCGCGGTCGCCAGCACGTCGGCGGTCACGATGTCGGCGGCGCACACCGTCACTTGCCGGAACGTGTCGTCCGACCCCAGCCGCCACACATGGTCGCCGCGCTCGGCGAGGCCCGACGTCGCGACGGCGCGGCGTCCGATAGCGGTCGGCACCTGGGTCAGCACTGCGGCGCGATCGTCGGGGTCGACGATCCCCACCATCCAGTCGCTCCCGTCGGCCTGCACGCCGTCGGTGAGCACGTCACCTCCGGCGTTCAGGCACCAGTTCTGGACGCCGTGCGCGCCGAGTGCCTCGCCCGCGGCCTGGATGGCCAGCGCCTTCACGACTCCGGACAGGTCGACAACCCCGTCGGGGCGGTGCGGGGTGAAGGCGCCGTCGGTGCGCCCCCGCCACAGCACGGCCTCGGTGTAGACAGCCTGGAACTGCGGGCTGGCCTGCCGCAAGGTGAACTCGCGACGGGCAAATCCGGACGCCTCTGTCTCCGGCCGGTACAGGCTGAACCGGTCCTCGTACACCGCGAAGGCTTCGAGCACGGCGTCCTCGGCCTCGCGCGCCAGCGGCAGCGCCGAATGCACGCTGACAACGGTGCCCATGGCGGTGAACACGAACGGACGGTGGGTGGCGATGCTGGTCATGTCAGGCCTTGTCGAGAGCAGATTGGAGTGAGCTGAGGTAGGCGCCGGTGGTGTAGGTGGCGCCCGAAACGGTCGACACCTGGGCGCTGTTGGCGGCGACGATCTCGTCCCTGATCACGGGGATCGAGCGGGAGTTGATCATCGACGACTTGCGGTCGCCGTCCTCCACGATCTGCTCCGACAGCGCGCTGATGCGTCCGCCGCTGATGGTGACGGTGACCGTCACGCTCCCGTAGTGGTGGGTGACGGTTTCGCCGATGTACGTGCCGTCGGCGAGCGCGGCGTCCGTGGTGCCGGCCGTGGTGGTCGACGCCTGGGTGTCCGTCTCACTCGCGGTCGGCGTGGACGCCGTCGGTGCCGAGGTGCCGGTGCCGGTGTCGGACGCCGTCGTGGTCGTCGGGGACGCCGCCGCAGCGGGGCTGGTCAGGACGAGGGTGCCGTTGGCTGTCGAGACTCCCCATCCGAGGCCGAGGACTCCGGCCGAGGCGAGGAGGGCGGCTGCGCGTGCTCGTGTGCTCATGGTGGCTTTCCTTTTCAGTGGCAGTTCAGTGGCAGTCGGTCGTCAGCGCTCGCCCGGGTCACCAGGCGAATCGTTCGTTGTGGACCTGGGCAGGGTCGACGCCTGAGGCGATGGCTTCGGCGATCACAAGGTCGGCGGCCTCTTGCGGCCCGCAGACGTACACGTCGCAGTAGGCGATGCCGGGCACCAGGGACGCGAGATCAACCGCCTCGTGGCCCCGCGGCACCCACCGGGCGGCGCCGTTGGCGTCCACGGCCCGCGGGCCGGTCAGCACCACGAGGCGGGCACCCTTCAACAGGCAGAGGCGCTCGATCTCGTCGAGCAGGGGCACGGCGTCCACGCTGGAGGCGCGCACGATGACGGTGCCGTGCCCGGGCAGAAACTCGGTGGACTCCAGCACGGCGCGCACCGGGGCCAGACCGAGCCCGATGCCGACCAGCACCACGTCGGGGCTGGTGCGCGCGCCGTCCGAGAAGAGGCCGTAAGGCCCTTCGAACAGCACCCGGGTGCCCGGGCGGACCTGCATGAGCGCCCGGGTCCCGGCGCCGGCGTCCTTGAAGGTGATGCGCAGCGTGTCGCCGGCCGGTGCGGCCGACAGCGAGAAGGGGTGCTGGTGCCACCACAGGCCGCATCCGAGGAAGCGCCAGTTCAGGAACTGGCCGGCGTGGATGTCGAGCTCGGCGAGGCGGCGTCCGGTCATGACGACGCTGACCACCCCCGGAGACTCCTGCGTCACCGACGACACCACCAGCCGGTGGTCGAGCGACTGGAACAGCGGCAGGAAGATGCGGAAGGTGAGCAGGCAGCCGAGGACGACCGTCCAGAGCGCTGCCCAGTAGGCGAGGCCGATCCCGTCGTTGAAGAGGGTGCCGAGCGTGAACTGGTGGGGCAGCGAGACGAGCACGGCCGCGTAGCTGAGCAGGTGGATGACGTGCCACACCTCGTACGGCAGCCGGCGCCGGGCGGCAACGACCGACGACACCGCGACCGCGGCCATCAGCGCCAGCCCGACCACGGCGAGCACGAAATCGCGCGTGCCCCACAGGCCCACGACCTCGGCCACCAGGCCCACGCCGTCGGTGGCCGCGTAGCCCATGATCAGGAGCACCGCGTGCAGCACCAGACCGCTGAACACCCACTGGCCGAGCCTGGCGTGCAGGGCGACGGCCTGGTCGTGCCCGATGGTGCGGTCGATGAGGGGGACCCGCGCGGCCAGCACCAGGCTGACGGCGGTCAGCGTGGTGGCCACGAGGCCGCTGACGAAGCCCAGCGAGGTCAGGTAGTTGGCGAGGGTGCCGAATCGTCCGGCGCCCCCGTCGGCGAGGAAGAACGCGACCGACACGGCGACGAGCATCCAGGTGGCGACGGTCAGCCCGTCACGGGTGGTGGCGCGGCGGCGTCCCTGGCTGCGGTAGCGGGCGACGAACTCCGGCTCCACGGGGGACGCCGCGGGCGGCAGAGGCGTCCGGTTGGGCTGAAGCGTGGTGGTCACGTTTCAAGAGTCGGATCGGAGTCTGTGCGACTCCTGTGGACGCGGTGTGCGGACGATACGAGCTCAGCGCTCGGCGGCCTCCACGTCGCCGGAACCCGAGTCGAGCGTCAGCGTGTGCGGCGCGCCGGAAGCCTGCTTGACGGTCACGTCACGATCGCCGGAGCCTGAGTTGCCGGCGACGTTCCAGGTGCTCCCCTGCGGCACCTGCACGGTGATGTCGCCGCTGCCGGTCTTCGCGCGGACATCGACGGTCGAGGCCAGGGCGACCTCGACGCTCCCCGAGCCCGCTTCGGCACTGACGGCGCCGCGGACTCTCAAGAGCTCGATGTCGCCGCTGCCAGCCTGAACGGTCACGGCGGACGCGGCGTCCTCGACCGTGATGCGGCCCGAGCCGGCCCGCACCTCGACGGTGCCGTGGGACGCCGTGACCGTCACGTCGCCGGACCCCGCCGTGAGTGCCACTCGGCCCGTGCCGTCGAGGCGGACGGACCCCGACCCGGCGTCGCCGGTGATCTCGAGCGGTCGCTGGACGGTGACGTCGTAGGACGCCGAGCACATGAATCCGCAGTCGGCCAGCACGAGAGTGTCGCCCTCGACCCGCGGGTGGGCCGTCATCCACGGCCACCACGCCTCGGCTCGCGTCGCAACCTCGGCGCGCTCGCCCTGTCGGACGCGGACGTCGCCCGACCCGTTCGCGATGCGCACCTTCGTCACTGACGCGGGCACGGCGTCCGTGGTGGTGAGAGTCAGGAACGGGCGCGTGAACGTTGCGGCCGCCCAGAGGACGGCGATCACGAGCCCGAGCCCGATGACGGACTGCTTGTTCATGGGTCCTCCTCGGGTGGGTCTCCACCCACGACCTTAGGCGCATTCTTATCTTTCCGGGCATGGCCCGGAAGGTCAGGACGCCGAGCCGTGGGCCCGGATGCGAGCTACAGTGGCCGCGATGCCGCTCGACGCAGAGGGTGTCTCACAAGGGAGGTTCGATGTTCGGGCTGTCTCGGCACGCAGATATCAACAGACTCTTCAACGCGCTTCTCGAACGCCCGACACCGTTGGTGGTGTCTCACGGCGGTGTGGCGGTCGGCAGCACGTCACCCAACACGTGTCAGGCGGTGCAGGCGGCTGTCCAGTCGGGTGCCGATGTGGTGAAGATCGACGTGTCCGCCTCGTCAGATGGCGTCTTCTACGCCTTCCACGACGGTTTCGAGGAGGAGCTTCTCGGTGTCGCGGGGCGCAACATCCAGTCGATGTCGAGTTGGGAGATCGACCGCCTCGTCTACAAGTGGGTCGACCGGCCGGGGCGGCCGGCGTCCGTTGAGCGTCTGCTCGCTCTGCTGTCGCCGTTCCGCGGCCAGAACGTGCTGTTCGCGCTCGACCGGTCGTGGTGGCGGTGGCCCCAGCTGCTGAAGCTGCTCGATGGCAGCGGCATGCGCAACCAGCTTTTGCTGAAGGTGCCCTCGTGGGAGCAGGACGCCCTGCGCAAGCTCCAGCAGCATCCGGTCGGATACGCAACGATCGGCATCTGCTCGCACGAGGCCGAGGTGCAGACGCTGCTCGGTTTCGATGAGGTGAATGTGGTCGGGGTGGAGCTGTTGGCGTCATTCACCGATTCGCCGTGGTTCGACCGCGAGGTCCTGGCCGACCTGCGGGCGCGCGGGCTCGCGACGTGGGTCAACTCGATGACCTTGACCACCGGGGTGCCGCTGTTCGCCGGTTACGACGACGAGCGCGCCATCCGGCAGTCCCCGGACGCCGCGTGGGGGCCCCTGGTCGACCTCGGTTTCGACGCCATCCAGACCGCGCTGCCGTGGCTGCTGCGGTCGTACCTGGATGAGCGGGAGTCCGCGGCGGCGGCGCGGCGGCCGCTGCACGACTGAGGCTGACACCACAGATCGTGGGGCGGACAACACCGCCCCTGAGGTGGACAACACCCCGGACAACACCGGCTTGCGAGGCTGCCGGACATGGCGATCAAAGGTCTTGGTGACGCACGACGGGTGGTCAATGACGAGTGGCGGCAGCTGGCGGAGCTGCCCGCCGCAGGGTTGAGCGGGGGCGTCCCGGCGCTGGCGGGGTGCGTGAGGCTGGGCGAGGTGCTCGGCCGGGTGCGCGACGATCCGGACGCCGTGCTGGCCGCCCTCATCGGTGCGGCCCAGCGCGGCGATCTGCAGGCCGGTCGCGTCGTGGTGCAGGCGATGCTGCCGAAGCTGGTGCGCATGTGTTCCCGCGACGCCGACAACGACCTGCAGACGTACCTCGCCTGCCTGTGGGAGACGGTGGTGACGTATCCGCTGGAGAGGCGTCCCGCGCGGGTCGCGGCGAACCTGGCGCTCGACACGTTGAAGCGGGCGAAGCGGGCGTCGGACGGTCGCTGCGAGACTGCCTGCTCATGGCTTGATGCGCGCGAGGTACCGGAGGGCGGCGTCAGGCAGTGGACGCCGGGCGCCCTCGCCGTGCTGCGCGCCGCCCGGCAGCTGGGCCTGCTGGACGCCCTGGCGTCGGAGACACTGAGTGTCGTCTACCTCGACGGACTGACTAGCCGACAGGCCGCCGAGGTGCTGGGTGTCTCCGCCGACGTCGTGCGCTGGCGGTGCAGCAAGGCGGTGCGGCGTCTCCGCGCACACGCCCAGGAGCTGGCCGCCGAGCTCGCCGCGTGACTGTTCGCCGGGGTGGGGCGCCGGCCTCGGACTCTGGCCACTATCTGACTGGAATCCGTCCCGGACTCTGGCCACTATCTGACTGGAATCCGTCCCGGACTTCGACCACTATCTGACTGGAATCCGTCCCGGACTCCGACCACCACCTGACTGGAATCCGTCGGACTCACACCACATGGCGCGTCGAACTGGCCGTCTTGGCGCGTCGAGTTTCGTCTTGGCGCGTCGAACACGACGTGGCGGGCGATGCACCGTCCGCCATGTCCGGTTGAGTGCGCCACGTC
>RRZT012810554.1_pt1 | contig 15341 bp, 16 predicted proteins | sample 2165551 | NCBI WGS metagenome assembly RRZT01 (sample SAMN10456910, study PRJNA506462) | wastewater metagenome | biome: wastewater; feature: sludge; material: wastewater sludge; isolation source: wastewater sludge with Escherichia coli K12::gfp cells carrying plasmid... | place: USA: Moscow, Idaho... | reverse complement strand
CGCCGCCGAGGCGGCCGGAGACCTGGATGCGGATGCCCTTGGCGCCGGCGCGCTGAGCGCCCTGCAGACCCTTGCGCATCGCGCGACGGAACGCCACGCGAGCAGAAAGCTGCTCGGCGATGCCCTGCGCGACGAGCTGAGCGTCCATCTCGGGGTTCTTGACCTCGAGGATGTTGAGCTGCACCTGCTTGCCCGTGAGCTTCTCGAGCTCGCCGCGGATGCGGTCGGCCTCGGCGCCGCGGCGACCGATGACGATGCCCGGGCGCGCGGTGTGGATGTCGACGCGGACGCGGTCACGCGTGCGCTCGATCTCGACACGGCTGATGCCGGCGCGCTCCATGCCCGTGGACATGAGCTTGCGGATCGCGACATCTTCCTTGACGTAGTCGCGGTAGCGCTGACCGTCCTTGGTCGAGTCGGCGAACCAGCGGCTCTTGTGCTCGGTCGTGATGCCCAGGCGGAAGCCGTTGGGGTTGACCTTCTGGCCCATTAGCGGGCACCTCCCTGCGTGGTGGCCTTGGCGTGCTGCCGCTGGCTCACGTGGACCGTGATGTGGCTCGTGCGCTTGAGGACCTTGAACGCGCGACCCTGGGCCCGCGGCTGGAACCGCTTCATCGTGGGGCCCTCGTCGACGGTCGCCGTGCTCACGACGAGCTCGCGCTCGTCGAAGGGCAGGCTGTGCTTGTCGGCGAACACCCGCGCGTTGGCGATGGCGCTCGCGAGCACCTTGCGGACCGGGTCCGAGGCGGACTGCGGCGCGAACTGCAGGATCGCGAGGGCCTCGACGGCCTGCTTGCCGCGGACGAGGTCGACGACGCGACGAGCCTTCATCGGCGTGACGCGCACGTGACGCGCAACGGCCTTGGCAGCGACAGTGGTGACGTCCTGCGTGTTTTCGGTAGTGGTCTTGGAAGCCATCAGCGACGACGTCCCTTCTTGTCGTCCTTCACGTGACCCTTGAACGTGCGGGTCTGCGCGAACTCACCGAGCTTGTGGCCGACCATCGACTCGGTGACGAACACCGGGACGTGCTTGCGGCCGTCGTGCACGGCGAAGGTGTGGCCGAGGAAGTCCGGCGCGATGACCGAACGACGCGACCAGGTCTTGATGACGTTCTTCGTGCCCGCTTCGTTCTGAGCGTCGACCTTCTTCTGAAGGTGCTCGTCGATGAAGGGGCCCTTCTTCAGGCTGCGTGGCATTTCTTCCTACTCCCCGATCAGCGCTTCTTGCCGGACTTGCGGCGACGAATGATGAGCTTGCTGCTCGCCTTGTTCTTGTTGCGGGTCCGGCCCTCGGGCTTGCCCCAGGGGCTCACCGGGTGACGGCCACCGGACGTGCGACCCTCGCCACCACCGTGCGGGTGGTCGATCGGGTTCATGACCACACCGCGGACGGTCGGGCGGATGCCCTTCCAGCGGTTCCGGCCTGCCTTGCCCCAGTTGATGTTGCTCTGCTCGGCGTTGCCGACCTCGCCGACCGTCGCGCGGCAGCGGACGTCGACCATGCGCATTTCGCCCGAAGGCAGACGCAGGGTGGCGTGACGCCCCTCACGGGCGACGAGCTGGACGCGAGCGCCGGCGGAGCGGCCCATCTTGGCGCCGCCACCGGGGCGCAGTTCCACGGCGTGCACCACGGTGCCGACGGGGATGTTGCGCAGCGGAAGGTTGTTGCCCGGCTTGATGTCGGCACCTTCACCGGCCTCGACGGTCGCCCCCTGGACGAGACCTTCGGGCGCGATGATGTAGCGCTTGGCGCCATCGGCGTAGTGCAGCAACGCGATCCGGGCGGTGCGGTTCGGGTCGTACTCGATGTGAGCGACCTTGGCCGGCACGCCGTCCTTGTCGTAGCGCTTGAAATCGATGATCCGGTAGGCCTGCTTGTGCCCGCCGCCGATGTGGCGGGTGGTGATGCGACCCTGGTTGTTGCGTCCACCGGTCTTCTTGATGGGAACCGTCAGCGACTTCTCGGGCGTGTTGCGCGTCAGCTCGGAGAAATCCGAGACCGACGAGCCGCGGCGGCCCGGAGTCGTGGGCTTGTACTTACGAATAGCCATGTGTCAATCAGTCCTTCGTCGCCCCGACTCAGTTGCCCTGGCCGAAGATGTCGATCCGCTGGCCATCGGCGACCGTGACGATCGCTCGCTTGGTATCGGGCCGCTTGCCGACGCCGTAGCGCAGCCGACGGCTCTTGCCCTGGCGGTTGATGGTGTTGACCGCGGTGACCTTGACGCCGAAAACCTTCTCCACGGCGATCTTGATCTCGGTCTTGTTGGCGTCCGGCGCGACGAGGAACGTGTACTTGTTCTCGTCGAGCAGGCCGTAGCTCTTCTCGCTGACCACGGGCGCGAGCAGGATGTCGCGGTGGTCGTGGATCTTCAGCTCGTTGCTCACTTGTCAGCCTCCTTGGCCTCGGACTCGGTGGCGACGGCCTTGACCGACTTGCCCTTGGCGGGCCCGGCCACGAAGACCTCCAGCGCGGCAGCCGTGAAGACCACGTCATCGGCCACGACGACGTCGTAGGCGTTGAGCTGGTCCGCGGCGATGACGTGGACGGAGGACACGTTGCGCAGGCTGAGCCAGGCGAGGGAGTCGTCCCGGGTCAGCACCACGAGAACGCGGCGACCCTCGACGGTCTCGAGCGCCTGCAGGGCGGTCTTGGTCGACGGCTTGTCGCCCGACACGAAGGTGTCGACGACGTGGACGGCGCCTTCACGGGCGCGGTCGGACAGCACGCCACGCAGTGCGGCGGCGACCATCTTCTTGGGGGTCCGCTGCGCGTAACCGTGGGGTTGCGGGCCGTGGACGATGCCACCGCCGGTCCACTGGGGGGCGCGACGCGAACCCTGACGGGCGCGGCCGGTGCCCTTCTGACGCCACGGCTTCGCGCCACCGCCGCGGACCTCGCCGCGCGTCTTGGTGGAGTGCGTGCCCTGGCGGGCAGCGGCCTGCTGTGCCACCACGACCTGGTGGATCAGCGGCACGTTGGTCTGGACGTCGAAAAGCTCGGCGGGGAGTTCCGCGGACTTCTTGGTGCCGATCACGGCGACCTTGCGGGCCTCACTCATGCTCAGGCTCCCTTCTTGGCAGCGGTACGCAGCACGACGAGGGCACCCTTGGGACCGGGGACCGAACCCTTGACGAGGATGAGACCCCGCTCAGCGTCGACGGCGTGGATGGTCAGGTTCTGCACGGTCACCTTGTCGACGCCCATGCGGCCGGCCATGCGCATTCCGGGGAACACGCGCGACGGGGTCGAGGACTGACCGATGGAGCCCGGCGAACGGTGCTTGCGGTGCACACCGTGGGTGGCGCGCAGGCCGTGGAAGCCGTGACGCTTCATGACGCCCGCGGTGCCCTTGCCCTTGGTGACGCCGGTGACGTCGACGACCTGGCCGGCCTCGAACGCGTCCGCGCTCACCTCCTGGCCCAGGGTGTACTCCGACGCGTCGGCGGTGCGCAGCTCGACCAGGTGACGCCGCGGCGTCACACCGGCGGCCTCGAAGTGGCCGGTGGCGGGCTTGTTGACGTTCTTCGGCTTGATGGCGCCGTAGGCCAGCTGAACGGCGTTGTAGCCGTCCTTCTCCGGCGTGCGAACCTGCGTGACGACGCAGGGGCCCGCCTGGATGACGGTGACGGGGACGACCTTGTTATCGGCGTCCCAGAGCTGGGTCATGCCGAGCTTGGAGCCCAGGATGCCCTTGACGGTGCGTTCGTTGTTCATGGCAGCGGACCTCACGGAAGCTTGATCTCGATGTCGACACCCGCCGGCAGATCGAGACGCATGAGCGAGTCGACCGTCTTGGGGGTCGGATCGAGGATGTCGATGAGCCGCTTGTGGGTGCGCATCTCGAAGTGCTCGCGGCTGTCCTTGTACTTGTGGGGCGACCGGATCACGCAGTAGACGTTCTTCTCGGTCGGCAGCGGCACGGGGCCGGCGACCTGAGCGCCCGTACGCGTGACCGTGTCGACGATCTTCTTCGCCGACGTATCGATGACCTCGTGGTCATAGGCCCGGAGTCGGATCCGGATCTTTTGTCCTGCCATGGATGTCCTTACTTCATCGTGGGCCGACTAGCATCATGCCGCCCCAACTCGGGCCTCTCGGTTGAAAAACCCCTTGTCACTCCGACCCCCGAGGTCGGGCGTGTCGCGCCTTGCGGGCCGCGCGATCCCCTGAATTTCTGGGACTTGGTAGGGCCCGGCGTGTCACCGCCCGAGTGCTCCGGGGTGGCGTTACTGCGGAACCCGTCCGACGCTCGCGACGGACGGCCTTGCCGCAACCAGCGTCAAAGCAACCCCCCTATTCTGGCATCGCAGGCCGCCAGGGGCAAATCTGCCGGGAGTAGGAACCTGGCGCGACCCGCTCCGCTCCGCCGCGACACCCTCGGTCCCGCGCGACCCGTCACCCGACACCGCTGCCGTGCGTGTACTACGCGACGTAGGAGAATTCGCGTCAGGGTGGACAAACCGGCCCCCGGAGGGCGTTACGCGCACTACTGTGGACACATGTCCGGCCTCGCCCGGGGCCGGCGGACAGCGATGCAGAGGATAAATTCGCATGTCGGTTGACCCCGAACAACTCACCTTGGCCGGAGGCTTTCCCCCGGTCACCGATGCACAGTGGGAGGCGGAGGTCCTCAAGGTCCTCAACCGAGGCCGTCCCGAAGGCAAGCAGCTCACGGTCGAGAAGGGCCTGAAGCGGCTGACGACGACGACCCTGGACGGCCTGGAGATCGCGCCTTTGTACACGGCCGGTGCCACGCCACCCGCACTGGGCTACCCCGGCGCCATGCCTTTCACCCGCGGCGCCAGCGTCCGCAACGGTGAGGCTGTTGCCTGGGGCGTCCGGCAACTGCATGAGGATCCCGACGTCGCCCTCACTCGGCAGGCGGTCCTGGACGACCTGGAGCGGGGCGCCACGTCGGTGTGGCTGCGACTTGATCCCGACGCCATCCCCGCCGACCGTCTCGCCGACGTGCTCGCCGACGTTCAGCTCGACCTCGCCGCCGTGCGCGTGGTGAGCAACACCGATCCCGCTGGCGCCGCTCAGGCGCTCATCGAGGTCTTCAAGAACTCCGGGAGCGACCCCGCGAGCCTCAAGGGCAACCTCGGGGTCGACGCCCTCCGGTTCGCCGCGCTCAACGGCACCGCCCCCGACCTCGCCACCCACCGGGCCTTCGTCGCCGAGGCGACCGAGTCGTTGCCCGGCGTCGTCGCGTTGACCGTGGACGCGCTCCCGTACGTGGGCGCCGGCGCCGACGACGTCCAGGAGTTGGCCTTTGCGATCGCCACCGGCATCGAGTACCTGCGCGATCTCGACGAGGCGGGCATCTCCCCCGATCTCGCCGTGAGCCAGCTCGAGTTCCGGGTCTCGGCCACCGCCGATCAGTTCATGACCATCGCGCGGCTTCGTGCGCTGCGTCGCCTGTGGTCGCGCGTCACCGAGGTCTCCGGGGTTTCGGAGGCGCTGCGTGGTGCTCACACGCACGCGGTCACCAGCCCCCGGATGTTCAGCACGGTCGATCCCTACGTCAACATGCTGCGCGCCACCATCGCCACGTTCGGTGCGGCGACCGGCGGTGCGGATGCCATCACCGTCCTGCCGTTCGACCACGCGGCCGGGCTCCCGAGCTCGTTCTCGCGCAGGATCGCACGCAACACCCAGGTCATCGCAGCCGAGGAATCCAACCTCGGCCGCGTGATGGATCCGGCAGGCGGCTCCTGGTACGTCGAGTCCCTCACCGAGGAACTCGCCCAGAGCGCCTGGGTGATCGTCGGGGAAATCGAGGCCGCCGGGGGCATGGCCGCCGCGCTGTCCTCGGGCGACATCGAGCGCCGCATCGGCCAGACCAACGAGGCGCGAGCCGCGAAGCTGGCCACACGCGCCATTGAGCTCACCGGGGTGAGCATGTTCCCGCTGTCCGGAGAGACCAAGTTCGAGGCCAAGCCCCGACCCGACGCTCCCGCCCTGGGCGGACTCAAGCAGATCCGCGACGCTCAGGTCTTCGAGGAACTGCGTGAAGAGGCGTGGGCCTTCCAGGCCGAACACGGCAGCGCACCCGAGGTCTTCCTGGCCTGCTTGGGGCAGCAGCGGGACTTCGGCGGCCGTCAAGGGTTCGCCTCCAACGTCCTGCTCGTGGGCGGCCTACACCCGGCCGAGAGCCACGGCGGCACTCCCGAGGAGATCGCCCAGCGAGCCTCAGAGGCCAAGGCCAAGGTGGCCGTCCTGGCGAGCAGCGCGAAGGTGTATGCCGACCAGGCCATCCCCGTCGCTCAGGCGCTCAAGGCGGCAGGCGTCGACAAGGTCTACCTCGCGGGTCAGCTGGCCGAGGCCGGTGAGGTCCCCGACGGACTCTTCGACGGCACCATCGCCTTGGGCATGAACGTCGTCGACTTCCTCAACTCCACCTTCACCACTCTGGGAGTGACCCGATGATTCCCCGTTTCGATTCCGTTCCGCTCGGCGACGCCACGCCGGACAAGACGGCGCATCACGTCTACGACGATGCGCTCGCTGAGGCCGGCGGGCAGGGCGCGGTGTGGGAGACCCCCGAGCAGATCCCGGTTCCCCCGCTCTACACCGAAGCAGACCTGACCGGACTGGACTTCCTGGACACCCGGCCCGGGCTGCCCCCCTTCCTGCGCGGCCCGTACGCCACCATGTACGTCAACCGTCCGTGGACGATCCGCCAGTACGCCGGGTTCTCGACGGCGGCCGAGTCCAACGCGTTCTACCGCCGCAACCTGGCGGCCGGCCAGAAGGGCCTGTCGATCGCGTTCGACCTCGCCACGCACCGCGGCTACGACTCCGATCACCCGCGGGTGGCCGGCGACGTCGGCATGGCCGGCGTGGCCGTGGACTCGATCCTGGACATGCGTCAGCTGTTCGAAGGCATCCCGCTGGATCAGATGTCGGTGTCGATGACCATGAACGGCGCAGTGCTGCCCATCCTGGCGCTCTACGTCGTCGCCGCCGAGGAACAGGGCGTCGCACCGGAGCAGCTGGCCGGAACCATTCAGAATGACATTCTGAAGGAGTTCATGGTCCGCAACACCTACATCTACCCCCCGACCCCGTCGATGCGGATCATCTCCGACATCTTCGCGTTCACCAGCGCGAACATGCCGAAGTTCAACTCGATCTCCATCTCCGGCTACCACATGCAAGAGGCCGGGGCGACCGCCGACATCGAGATGGCCTACACCTTGGCCGACGGCATCGAGTACATCCGTGCGGGCCAGTCCGTCGGGCTGGATGTGGACAAGTTCGCTCCGCGGCTGTCGTTCTTCTGGGCCATCGGGATGAACTTCTTCATGGAGGTCGCCAAGATGCGCGCCGCGCGCATGCTCTGGGCACGCCTGGTGAAGGACTCCGGCGCGAAGAACGCGAAGTCGATGTCCCTGCGCACGCACAGCCAGACGTCGGGGTGGTCGCTCACGGCGCAGGACGTGTTCAACAACGTGACCCGCACTTGCCTGGAGGCCATGGCCGCCACGCAGGGTCACACCCAGTCGCTGCACACCAACGCCCTGGACGAGGCCATCGCCCTGCCGACCGACTTCTCGGCCCGCATCGCCCGTAACACCCAGCTGTTCATCCAGCAGGAGTCGGGCACGACGCGCCCGATCGATCCGTGGGGCGGATCGGCCTATGTCGAGAAGCTCACCGCTGAACTGGCGGAGAAGGCCTGGACGCTGATCCAGGAGGTCGAGCAGGCTGGCGGCATGGCGAAGGCCATCGAGGCAGGCATCCCGAAGATGCGCATCGAGGAGGCGGCCGCACGGACGCAGGCCCGTATCGACTCCGGCCGGCAGCCCGTGGTGGGTGTCAACAAGTACACCCTCGACGACGACGAGGGCATCGAGGTTCTGAAGGTCGACAACAAGACGGTGCGCGCCGAGCAGATCGCCAAGCTGCAGCAGTTGCGCGCCGAGCGGGACGAGACCGTCACGCAGGCCGCCTTGGAGAAGCTGACCTGGGCCGCCGCCAACCCTGATCCCACTGATCCGGAGCGCAACCTGCTGAAGCTGGCCATCGATGCCGCGCGGGCGCGGGCCTCGGTTGGCGAGATCTCCAGCGCGTTGGAGAAGGAGTTCGGGCGCTACACGGCGCAGGTCCGTACGATCAGTGGCGTGTACAGCAAGGAATCCGGTGACACCGCGTCCACGCAGGCAACCAAGGACCTCGTGGAGAAGTTCGAGGAACTCGAAGGCCGTCGTCCCCGCATCCTGGTTGCCAAGATGGGCCAGGACGGGCACGACCGCGGCCAGAAGGTGATCTCGACCGCCTTCGCCGACCTCGGCTTCGACGTCGACGTCGGCCCGCTGTTCCAGACGCCGGAGGAGGTCGCCCGCCAGGCGATCGAGGCGGACGTGCATGTGGTGGGCGTGAGCTCGCTGGCAGCCGGTCACCTCACCCTCGTTCCGGCGCTGCGGGCCGAGCTCGACAAGCTCGGCCGTGACGACCTGATGATCATCGTCGGCGGCGTCATCCCCAGCCAGGACTTCGAGGAGCTTCGGGAGCACGGTGCGGATGCGATCTACCCGCCCGGAACGAAGATCCCGGAGTCGGCTCACGAGCTGCTTGAGCTGCTGATCAAGCGCCTGGAGGAACCCGCGGCATGAGGCAGACACTGGACCCGGCAACCCTTGCAGAGCAGGTGGTTGCCGGGTCTCGTGCACATATCGCGCGCGCACTGACGCTGGTCGAGTCGTCGCGGCCCGACCACCGCGAGAAGGCACGAGAGCTTCTGACATTGCTGCGGCCCTACACCGGGCGCGCGGTCCGCGTCGGCATTTCCGGAGTCCCCGGTGCCGGCAAGTCGACCTTCATCAACGCGATGGGGACCCGGCTGATCGAGCAGGGGCACAAGATCGCCGTGTTGGCGGTCGACCCGTCCTCGTCGCGCTCGGGAGGATCGGTCCTAGGCGACCGGACGCGCATGGCCGATCTCGCCGAGACCGACTCCGCGTTCATCCGCCCCTCCCCCTCCGGCACCCAGCTGGGCGGGGTGGCCCGGGCCACCCGGGAGGGCATGCTCATCATGGAGGCCGCCGGTTTCGACACCATCTGGGTCGAGACGGTGGGGGTTGGTCAGTCCGAGGTCGCGGTCGCGGGCATGGTGGACACCTTCTTGCTGCTGATGATCGCGCGCACCGGCGACCAGTTGCAGGGCATCAAGCGGGGCATCCTCGAGATGGCGGACGTGATCACGGTCAACAAGGCCGACGGTGACGGCGCTGGAGAGGCGCGGGTGGCCGCTCGCGAGCTCTCCATCGCCATGCGCCTGATCAAGGGCGCTGACGAGCCTCGGACGCCGGTGCTGACATCGTCCTCGTACACCGGGGACGGCCTGGACGAGGTGTGGCAGGCCGTGTTGACGCATCGTGCGATCTTGGAGGCCGACGGTTCCCTGGAGGCCCGCAGAGCGTCACAGCAGCGCGACTGGATGTGGGCTTTGGTGCGCGACGACCTCGAAACGGCTCTTCTCCGCAATCCCGCGGTCAAGGCCGTCTCCGGTGCCTTGGAGAACGAGGTGGCGGCCGGCCGGGTGAGCGCCGTCGAGGCGGCCTCGCAGATTCTGGACACTTTCCGCGCCCACTTCTGATTCCACGTCGGCGACGCGGTGCGAGCCACCGATCACGCAAGAACGAACGGAGGGGAGCAGGCCGGGCGGCCTGCTCCCCTCCGTTTACCCCTCGCTCAGGCGTGGCCTCCGCGCCGCGCTCCATAGGCGGTGGCGCCGACACCCACAGCCACCAAAGCGACCCCCAGACCGATCAGCCACACGGGAAGGTCACCACCGGTGGTAGGCAGCTTTCCTCCCGGCCCGGATGGTACCGGCGCGGCGCTGCCCGGCGTCGGGCTGGGGGTCGGGGCCGGGACGTCGCCATATCCGAACCACTCATCGGTCGCCGTCACGGTCGTGTCATGGGCCGTGCCGTTGACCTCCACGGTGTTGCGGTACTCGCCCGCCGCCACCGTGCCGGTCGACTCGAACGTCACTGACTCATCGACCCCAAGGGTCCCGCTGAATCCCACAGGCGCGGAGATCTCGCCCAGGACATCGTCGTGCACCGAATCGAGCGACACGGGCACGTTCCCGGAGTTCGTCACCGTATAGGTGAACGTCACCCGGTCCCGGCCTGCACGTGATGCGCCTCCGCGGCCGAGGAGACTTCGACCCCATCGCCCGACTTCACGACGGTCATGTGGGGAGCCACACCGAAGCCGTACCAGGAGTCGGTGGCCGTCACCGGCGACGCGATGCTCGTTCCCCGGACGGTAGCCGTGTTGTGGTACGCACCAGCCGCCACCAGCCCCGTCGCCTCGAAGGTGACCGACTCGTCGGCTGCCAGGGTCCCGGTGAAGTCCTCAGGCGCCACGACCGTGCCTAGGACCGAGTCTTCCAGCGTGATGCCGGTCACCTCGGAGGGGCCTTCGTTCTTTACGACGTACGTGAAGGTGACATCGCTTCCAGCACTGACGTGCACCGCCTCCTCAGCCGATTCGGCGACGGCCCCGTTGCCCGACTTGACCAACGTCAGGGTGCCGGGCACGGGCAAGACAGGGCTGGCCACAGCGAGATCGCCGTTGCCTGCCTCGTTCCAGGCCGAGACCCGGAATTGGTAGGTGGCGTCGGGGTCGAGTCCCGTGACCGTGAAGGTGGTGGCCGTGCTCAGCGCCGAGGGAACCACCGTCCAGGTGGTTCCCTCATCGGACGTCTGCTCGATGACGTGGTCGCGAACGGGTGCCTGCGCATCAGCGGTGACTCCGGCGGCGAGGGCGTCCCAGGACAGCGTGGCGGCAGTCTTGCCCGCATCGGTGAACGTTGCCGTGAGGCCGCTCACGGGATCGGGTGTGCGTGCAAAGATCTCCACGCGGGCGCTGGTGTTTCCTTCGCTCACCGTGAGGTACAGGAACCCGCGCTCATCAAAGACCATGCCGCGCACAGTGCTCAGCTGTCCGTTCTTGGTCCCCCCGCCAAAGGCGGAGAAGGAGCCCTTGGAGGTGCCATCCGCGGCAAACACCGAGATCAGACCGCTGCGCTGCCCGACGTAGATATCACCGGTACTGGGCTCGACGGCGATGGTGAAGGTGGCCCACGTCTGACCATCGCCGGTGGCGAGGGTACCCAGGCCGATGCGGTTCTTCACCGTGCAGCGATCCTGGAAGGAACCGGCGGGGTTCCCCACCGAGGAGGTGGTGCAGCCGTCGGGATCGATGCGCTCGATGAAGGAGCGCTGACCGCTCCCGGGATCGATGTAACCGACGAGCAAGTCGCCGCTGTTGGGGTCGACCGCGATGGCGTATGGGGAACGATAGCCCCCATCTCCTGCGCCGGCGGTTCCTGCCGCCTGACGCAGGTAGATGTTGCGGACGAACGTCCCGTCGGGCAGGTACTCCTTCAATAGCTCCGCCGTCTGCGACGTGACGACGATGTGCCCGTTCAGCATCCGAGCAGCGCCGACCGGGTAGTCGAAGGCTTGCGGGTCATTGCGGTTGGCCCACGTGTTGCCGCTGGGCCACGTGGAGGTGCCGAAGGAGTTGCCCTCCGTGAAGTTCGAGTTGACGATCCGGATGGCCTTGCCACTCGAGGCGATCGACAACCCGTAGTCCGAATCGGTGATCCAGGCGTTGCCAGCCTCGGTGAGCGCGATCCCTCGGGCTCCGCCGAACCGGCCATTGGCCAAGGTGCTGCCGTTCGTGACCGACGCGGCAGAGCGTGTGGCATAGTTCGCGCCCACGCCCGCATTCGCTGTTGCGGCGGCCGTCGCCCACGAGCCGTCGCCTTGGTACTGCCCCACGGCCCAATCGGTGCCGGTGAGAGGGTACTTCAGCAGTCGGGACTGGCCCAGGAGGCAGGCCCCACTGCTGATCATGGTGCCGCCGAGAAGGCCGCACACGAACGCGTTGGTGTATTGCACCTTGGCGGAGTCAGTAACCCACAGGCTTCCGTCCACCGGGCTGACATCCAGGTCCTAGTTGAACATCGTGTCGTTGTTCCGCGTCTTCACGTCGCCCGCGAAACCCCACAAGCCGGAGCCGCGAGCCTTGCCCTGCGTCGCAGGGATGCTGGTGACCCCCGACGAGGTCGTCTGGTCAGCCGGGTTTCCGATGACCGCTGCCGCGGGCAATGCGTTGCCCAAGGTCAGCATCGCGACGAGCGCGATGATCAACGCGCTCCTGCCCACAGTGTGTCGATGCCTACGACGTCGCATGAAGATCCCTTCGCGCCGCCCCGCCGTCACCGCGGGGCCGATTCCGAGCACGCCAAGGCGCGTACCACCCCGGATTGTTCCACGCCCGCAAGAACGTCGCAAAGCGTCACGTCACCGAACGAGAGATGATTGCCGAGGTATCGCGAACGCGGCGTCACAAACACGGCGAACCTTGGACGACAATCCCTCTCGCGGGTGACATTCTTCGGCAATTCAATTCAGAGTCGCCTGCGCAAGCGAGCCAGCCGCTCCAGCGTGGAGGCCTGCCCCAGTATCTCCAGCGATTCGAACAGGGGCGGCGAGACGCGCGACCCGGTCACGGCGACCCGCACCGGGCCAAAGGCCAGCCTCGGCTTGATCCCACGGTCCTCCACCAAGGCTCGCCGGAGCGTCGCCTGGATCTCGTCGTGACCCCACGGCTCCAGCGTCTCCAGCGCCTGCAGGGCGGCGTCCAACACCTCCGTCGCGTTGGGAGGGAGCGTCGCCCGCGCATCGTCGGCGATCACGATCTCATCGTCGCTGGCGAGCAGGAAAGCGATCTTGGCTGGGACCTCCGACAGGAGGGTCAAGCGTTCCTGGATGAGCGGAGTCGCGGCACGCAGCACCCGGACCTGCTCGGCGCTGGGCTGTGGCCACGTCCCTGTGAAGGCGAGGTGCTCCAGGATCGCGTCGGCGAGCCGCTCGGTGCTCAAGGAGCGGATGTAGTGACCGTTGAGCCAGTTGAGCTTGTCCAGGTCGAAGACCGGCCCGACCGTGTTCACCTTGGTCCAGTCGAAGCCCGCCACGAACTGGGCGAAGTCCGCCACCTCCTGCTCACCTTCGGCAGGGGGGTAGCCAAGAAGCTGCAGGAAGTTCACCAGCGCCTGCGGAAGATAGCCCTGCTCACGGAACCACACCAGGCGGGCGGCCGGGTTCTTCCGCTTGGAGATCTTGGACTTGTCGGTGTTGCGCAACAGCGGCATGTGCGCGAACGCGGGGATGTCCCAGCCCAGCCAGCGGTACAAAAGAATGTGCTTGGGGGTTGAGCTGATCCACTCCTCCCCCCGCACGACATGGGTGATCCCCATCAGATGGTCGTCGACCACCACGGCCAGGTGGTAGGTGGGGAACCCGTCGGCCTTGAGGATCACCTGGTCGTCGGGGTGAGGTGCCGACACCGGGCCCCGAACGAGGTCCTCGAAAGCCACCGGGGCATCCTCGGGGATGAGCATGCGCACGACAGGATTCTCCGTGAAGCCAGGGAGTTGGGCGCGCTCGTCCCGCGTCATGCCCCAGCACAGTCGGTCATAGCCGGTGACCGGCTGCTTCGAGGCTTGTTGCTCGGCGCGAAGCTCCGCCAGCCGCTCCGGAGAGCACCAGCAGTAGTAGGCATGTCCCTGGTCGATGAGCTGATCGACGAACGGTCGGTACGTGTCGAGCCGCTCGGACTGGCGATAGGGGGCGAACGGCCCGCCGACGTCGGGCCCTTCGTCCCAGCCGAGGTCGAGCCACCGCAAGGTGGAGAAGATCTGCTGCTCGGACTCTGGGACGTATCGACTGCGGTCGGTGTCCTCGATCCGCAGCACGAAGGCTCCACCGGTCTTCCGCGCCCAGGCCAGATTGAACAGCGACATGTAGGCGGTGCCGACGTGCGGGTCTCCGGTGGGCGAGGGGGCGACGCGCAGGCGCGCAGGCAGCAGGGGATCGTCACTCATGATGCCTCCAGCGTATCGCTTCGCCTAGTCGCGCAACGTGGTGTACCTCCCCCGTGCGTGCGCCCAGATGATGCCGTCGCTGAGGCTCACCGTCTCGATCCGCCCCACGACCTCAACCGACCAACCGAGCGTCCGCTCCGACTCCCAGGTCACGCCGGCCCAGGTGCGCCCTGGCACCACGGGCCCCCACTCGGTCTGCGCGAAGGGCGCCTGGGCGAACAGCCCACCGGGTGCTGGCCCCACCCCGGCAAACGACTCCGCGAGTAGGCGGTCGGGTTCCTCCAGCACGGAGATCGCACCCCGGGGGCCTCGCCCCGCCGCGAACTCGGAGTCCGGGTCGAGCAGCCCGATGACGCGGCCGGACTCCCCCAGCACGACGAGCATCGAACTGACGGTCAAGCCGACGCGGGCACGTCCCTCGCCGGACGCCCATAGCGTCACAGGCGCAGCAAGCCGCCCCCGAAGCCGTCTGACTGCGTCGCGGCTGCCGGGCGCGGCGGCGAACGGGTGCTCGGTGTGGATGCTCACGCGGACAGCCTAGGACGGCCCGCAGGGGAGCACAGACGAAGGTGGGGCGGCGCCGCTCACGCGACACCGCCCCACCTTCAGGAGCAGATCAGGCTGCGGGGGTCTCCGCGACCACCGCGGCAACCTTCTGGCTGCCGACCTTGTTCAGGGCCCACCCGATGACCAGCAGCGACACACCGACGCCGATGGCGAACAGGCAGACGCCGAAGGAGAGCACCGAGGTGAACAGGGAGGCGCGCAGGAAGGAGCCGTTCATCACGGTGGCGCGCTGAGCGGTGAGATCCTCGGCCTTCGCGGTCTCGCCTGCGTTCTTGGCGGCGGTGGCCGCGGCGCCGAGTTCGGAGTAGGTCAGCCCACCGCTGGCCTTCAAGGCGTGCGTGCTGATGATGTCGGCCTGCGCGAGAGCGGACAGCGGCCCGGAGACCAGCGCCCCCTGCAGGAACTTCGCGTCATTGGGAACCGTGATCTTCTCCGCCGCGAGCTGCGAGCTCACCACGCCCCACACGACTCCACCGGTGAGGGTGAACAGGATGCCGATGATGATGGAGACCAGGCCTGCGACCTTGAGGGGCTTGACGTTCATAGATGCGTGCTCCTTTGACGCTGCGTGTCGGGCCCAGGCAGGACCCCGTGACTGATGAAAAGTCTACTACTACATGGTGTAGAAGTCGAGTGCCCACCGCACGTAGTTGACACTGAAACAGTCGCGGCTCGCCCGAAGATGACGCAGGGCCCGCACCGTGGTCGGTGCGGGCCCTGCGATGATGCCTAGTGCAGCAGCGTCACTTCAGGATCTTGGTGACGTTGCCGGCGCCCACGGTGCGGCCGCCTTCACGGATCGCGAACTTGAGGGCCTCCTCCATGGCGATCGGCTTGTTGAGGTGCACCGTCATGCCGG
>RRZT010061347.1_pt1 | contig 15345 bp, 11 predicted proteins | sample 2165551 | NCBI WGS metagenome assembly RRZT01 (sample SAMN10456910, study PRJNA506462) | wastewater metagenome | biome: wastewater; feature: sludge; material: wastewater sludge; isolation source: wastewater sludge with Escherichia coli K12::gfp cells carrying plasmid... | place: USA: Moscow, Idaho... | reverse complement strand
TGAGCTGACAGCTTTAAATCGCGACTACGATATCAACCGCAAAAAACACGATGAATTGGTGTCCCGCCGAGAATCGCTCAGGCTATCCGAGCAAGCCGAACAATCAAAACAGGAAGTGCTGTACAAGGTTGTCGATCCGCCGCGAGTGCCGCTGCAACCAACCGGACCTAAACGACTATTGTTGATGACCATTGTCCTGGCAGCTGGGTTGGGTGCTGGATTGGGATTGGCGTTTCTGATCTCGCAGCTTTGGCCGACCTTCGACAGCCGTCGTAGCTTGAAGCAGATCGCGGATATCCCAATCTTCGGTAGCGTTAGCGCGGTTCTATCGCCGGTAACCTTGCGCCGAGAGCGGCGGATGGTAGCTATCTACGCTTGCCTGGGTGGAATATTGGTGTTGGCTTATGCCGGTTTGGTGATCGTGGAAGGAGTTGGGCTATTATGAACGTGAAGTCGGTTATGGGAGGGCGCGATGATGGATAGCATCGAGAAGGCCATGTTTGGTAAGTCATTAGGTCAAATTGCGCCCTCCCCGACTGTGGCGCAGCCCATTTTTTCAAAACAAAGCAACACAATCGAAAGAACAGCTAGCATTACAACCGACCCAATTGTCGTCCGAGGTTCCGAGTCAGCGGCCAAAAAGCGTACTCAGCGGTCGGTGACACTAGATATGGACCGGATACGTTCTGCGGGGCTATTGGTGGTCGACGCCCAGCGCAGTCGCATCAAAGAAGAGTATCGATACATCAAACGATCCTTGCTCATGAACATTGATGGCAAGGGAGCCATCCTTGCCAGGCACGCGAATTTGGTGGTGGTAACCAGTGCCTGTCCCGGTGAGGGCAAAACCTTTACGGCTTGCAATCTGGCCTTGAGTATCGCCACCGAACGAAATCGCACCGTGTTATTGGTAGATGCTGATGTCCTTAGACCCTCAGTGGCCAAAATGCTGGGATTTGAAGCCGGGCACGGCTTGGTAGATTTCTTGATCGACGATCAGTTGGAATTGGCCGATGTGCTGGTCAATACCAACATACCGGCCTTAACGGTCCTGCCGGCTGGCAGCAAGCATCATTTATCGGCCGAGTTGTTGGCAAGTGACAGTATGCGCCGATTGGCCGGCGAGCTGAGCCAACGTTATCCCGACCGTATCGTTATCTTTGACGCGCCACCGCTGCTGGCCACGACCGAGGCCGGCATCTTGACCGGCCTCATGGGGCAGGTAGTCATGGTCGTAGAGGCGGAGAAGACCCCTCAATCCTTGGTAAAGGAAGCCTTGTCCATGCTCGATTCCAATCAAATTATCGGATTCGTGTTGAATAAAACGCGCGAAGTTCTCGCTTCCAATCTCTCTGGGTATGGCTATGGATATCAATACCCTCCCAGCGGCGATGAGGATTCCGAGGCGCGCTAAGGAGCGCGGTTGCCGAACATTTTGGATTAGGATAAATGAAATCAATAAGTCGTGAAATGGCTGTAAAGCGATGCTGGAGCTTGTCGTCATGTTGCGCACTTATGCTTGGACTATCGATGATCTGTACCAGCTCGCCAGGTAGGGCGCAAGAGACCGGGTTTGGCTCAGGAGAATGGAGAGTGACACCTCGGATCAGCATCGGCACCACTTACTCCGATAATATCAGACTGACTCCAGCCAACGAGGCGGAAGAAGATATCATTTTGCAAGTGGACCCGGGTATTTCGGTGCGCAAGCGAGGCGGCCGACTCGATCTCCGGCTGGATTACACCGCACTAGGGCTGCTATACACTAACAATGGCGATGCCAATAAAATTAATAATCAACTACAGGCCTTCGGAACTGCCGAGCTTTTTCAGGGAAATTTGTTTCTGGATGCCTATGGATCGATCTCGCAAGTCCCGATCAACTCCAGCGGACGAGCGGATGCTGGTAATCTGGGCGCAACCGGAGGAATGCCTTCCAGCCTTTCATTTTTCAACAGTTTGGATTTGGGTTTGCCTGGCGCTGCGGAACTGTTCAATCCGGTCGGTATTTTTAGCGATATTGCGCTCACCGATAATCAAGCGACCGGTTATCGTTTTGGTATTAGTCCGTATTGGCGCCAGAACTTAGGTGGCTGGGTCGATATGTTGTTGCGTTATCGCTACGATGATGTTTTCTATGACCAACAAGAAGATGGCGTTAACGACCAGCAAGCTAACCAACAAGTCAATATTTCCGATAGCCGGACCGATACCATTGATTTTAGCTTGGCCAGCGGTCGTCAATTCAGCGTGTTGCGGTGGGAGCTTGACTATTTTTATCAACGACAACAGCAGGATAATCAAGGAAATATTGATACCACTGATAACGGTGATGATCGGCGTGAAAATGTGACTGGGCAGCTAAGTTACCGGTTAAACAGGCAGTGGGCTTTGCTGGCTGAAGCCGGTTATGAGAATAACCAAGTGACCGATTTTGAGGATAGCCGCAATGGCTCGTACTGGGGTCTGGGTGCAATCTGGTCTCCCAGCCGCTTTTTGGAGTTGCAAGGGCTGTACGGCCCGGATGTCAACGAAGCGGCCCTACGCTGGAATCCGTCTCTTCGTACTAATTTCCAGATCAGCCGTCGCGACCAGAGCGTAGGAGTAGATCCGGGAGTGCGTTGGGAAGGCTCTTTCGGCCACCGAACCGCTAACAGCACTTGGTTGGCCCGCTACACGGATGAGGTGACCAACGAGCAGCAACTGCTCGGTGGCAGTTTGCTTGGCGTGGGGCCGAACGGCCAGCCGCTGCCTTTGGACGATCAGGGTCAGGCCGTGGTTTCCGAAGGGCCGTTCGGCTTGACCAGCCGGAACTTCCGACGCAAGCGTTTCGATGGCGAGGCCACCTATCGGCGTGGTCCAACCGGTTTGTCGATTAACGCCTTCAACGAAGATCGCGAGAATCAAGACGCGACATCTACCGAAAATACCTACGGCGCCGGCGCGCTATGGACTTGGCGGTTCGCGCCGCGTACCGCGTCTTTTCTCGGAACCGGTTGGGAGCATGACGATTTGGGCGAAGATGCGTTGGGCGAGGCTCAACAAAACGATTACTGGGTGTCGGTTATTGGGCTGGCGCGGGTGTTTACCCCGGATTCTGGCGGCTTGATCAGCTATCGCTACTACCAAAACGAGGCGGATTCCGCCGGGCAGGGATTTCGCGAAAACCGGCTTAACGTTCGCTTTAACATGAAGTTTTAAAATCTATATTCAAACTCTATATGTATATCGACTATTACGGCTTTAGCGCAAAACCATTTCAGTTAAGTCCCGATCCGCGATTCTTTTTCGGCAGCAGAGCCCATACTCGCGCGCTCGCCTATCTGCGCTACGGATTGAGTCAGGGCGAGGGTTTCATCGTTATCACCGGCGGTATTGGCACGGGGAAGACCACGCTGGTAAAAAATCTTTTCCAGGAACTGGATCCAAACCAAGTGATTGCCGCTCAGTTGGTGACGACCCAACTGGAGGCGGATGAGTTATTGAGAAGCGTGGTGGCCGCTTTTGGGCTGCCTTACGAGGAAATGGGCAAAGCGGCTTTGCTCAAGCATTTCGAGGATTTTCTGCGCGGGCATGCCCGGCAAGGGCGACGGGTGTTGCTGGTGGTGGACGAAGCGCAGAATCTGCCGCCCAAGTCTCTTGAAGAATTGCGGATGCTCTCCAATTTTCAGATTTCCGAGACGCCGCTATTGCAGAGTTTTCTGCTGGGCCAAGAGGAATTTCGCCATACCTTGCAGGAGCCGGGCATGGAACAATTGCGCCAGCGCGTGATTGCTTCCAGTCATCTCACTCCTCTTAGCGAAGTGGAAACCCGCGATTACATCGAGCACCGCTTGCGCGTGGTCGGTTGGCAAGGCTGGCAACCGGCCTTCGCCGAAGATGCCCACCCGGCGATTTATCGGTTCACTCAAGGAGTTCCACGCCTGATCAACGTCTTTTGCGACCGGTTGCTGCTATACGGTTTTCTGGAAGAGTTGCGGGAGTTTTCTTCGGGCGCGGTAGAGGCGGTCGGCCAAGAGTTGAACCAGAGCGGAGAGGGCGGTGTTCGGGCGACTGGCGGCGGCAATCGCTCTTTGCTGCGGGTCAGCCACGCCATGGAACAACGACTGATCGAACTGGAAGAGGCCATGGAGACGTTGCTGCAACACCCGGAGTGGCAAGATGCCCAGTTGGAGCGCATGGAACGGCGCATCGTGCAATTGGAGCCAGCGGTCCGGGTCCTGAGGAGGCAGCTCGCCGATGTCATGCGGCGCATGGACGACAAATTGCCGGATGAAACTGGCGTGGAAGAGCAACCGCTGTATTAGCGATGGCGAACCGCCTCGAAGGCTCTCACCGATCAGGTTATTAACTGATCGGGTTATTTATCGGATGCGCTAGCGGTCAGCCCTTCCTCGCGTGCGAGGGGTTGGTATCCGCAAGAACTCGTTTGTGCTCTCTATTGCCACGGTCCCGCCAACGCGGCTGGCGGATCGGCCAATGACTGAAGCCGAGCCAATCGCACGGCGTTGCGCTGGCGATGCCCCAAGACCGGCATGAACCCCCGCGCCAGGATGTTTTGTAACGCCCGTTCGCCCAGCAAGGTTTCGGCTCCCGGCTGCATCGCCCGCTCTCCGGAATCTTCGTAGACATGGGCGGGTAGGTCGTCCAGCTCGAGCGCATCGCCAAGGCCACTCTCCCAGCCGTGTTCGACGAAGCTCGTCGCGATTAGCCGCGCGCAGACGAAGGCCGGATTGCCCCAGAGGTAGGCGCCTGGATCTCGGCCGCCCGGCATCTCTTCGAAGGCGAACTGCTCGATCGGGTCGGTTTTTTGACCGTAAGGCAAGCGCAGCAGAACGCGCGGGATCGCCAGGCCGAGCCAAGGCGCCACCGCGCTGGTCCGCAACAGCCGCCAATGCTCCCGCTCCTCCGCCGACAGCGGCGACCACAGCGTTGGATCGGCCAAGGCCGACGGCGACGGACAGCCCAGCGCGCTCGGCGCGACCGCCGCCAAGAAGGGGCCGCCGGCATGAGCCGCCAGGCTTCCCAGAGTCGCCAACAGAGCGACATCCTCGGTCGTGGCGCCGAAACTGTAATCGCCGATCAGCAGGGACCAGGGTTCACCGTCGTGCAGGCGGACGCCGCGATCGATCAGCAGGGTGTAAAGCCCCGTCGCTTTCGGGTCTCCAGTCGCCGCGCGCAGGTCGGCCAGCAATTCCTGCCGGGTGACGTCGAGCAGCTCGACCTGCACCGCATCGCCGTCGAAGTTGGCGACCAGATCGTGCACGTTCCGCCAAGCCGCTTCCAATGCCTGAAACGATGGTTGATGCAGGATGGCGCGCATTTGTTCCCCGATGGCGGCGTCCACCGCCGCCACCCAGGCCGATTGCCGGGGATCGGTATGCACGATGTGGGGCTGTACGATGGCTTTTAGCAAGGTATTGATCGCGGCCGTTCCCGAGTCGGCAGGCCGCGCGGGAGCGGGACTGGGCGAGCGTCCCAGCAGTCGTTCGAGCAGCGCGGCATCGTTTTCGCCAACCGAACCCGGATCGGATCGGGTCGGTTCCGGTGCGGGCGCTGGATTCAGTTCGGCGACGGCTTGCGCGAAGCTGGCCGGATTGAGCAGGCGAGTGCGAGCGCGGCGCAAAATCTGAAAAATTTCCAAGCGGCGATAAAGCGCATCAGGGTGAAAATCGTCCAGTTGGGCGAAACTGATCGCGGTGGTCGCCGCGCCGGTTTCGACGCTCGATGGCAGCCGCAACTTTGGCGCCAGCCGGGCCATGACCGCATTCAGACTGTCGGCGTCCACTCGCAGCAGAGGGCGGTCCGCCAGATCGGCCAAGGCGGAGGAGGTTTCCCGTTGGCCGCGACCGCTGAAATCGGCCATGATCAAGAGGCGAGGGGGCGCGCTCGGGTCGGGGCGGCGTGGGGCCGAAACGGACTTGGGCAGGGAAAATTGGAACTCCATTCGGCCTGGCATGGCGCGGGATCTCCGGGGCGGTGGGCACCCTTACAGTCTAGTGCGATTTTGATCGTTTTCGCGCTCGGTCGGCTGCCTTTTTTGTCGGGGTTTGCTGCTAAAATCAATGGCTGGGCTGCCCGTGGCAGCGGGGATGCGGAGTCTGGAGCTATGGCCACCACCCAAAAACATCGAATGATCGCCGTCAACAGCGTCTTGGGCGAGGATGTGCTGTTGTTCGGGCGCATGACGTTCAAAGAGCAATTGAGCCAGTTGTTCGAGTGTCGGCTAGAGTTGTTCAGCGAAAAAACCGACATCAAACTGGCGGACATCCTCGGCACCAACATGACGGTACGCCTGGAGATGCCCTACCGGCAGGGAACCCGCTATTTCAACGGATTTGTCACCCGCTTCAGCTACGAGGGAACCCGCGGCCTGCGGTACGGCGTCTATCGCGCCGAGTTGAGTCCGTGGCTGTGGTTTCTGACCCGCACCGCCGATTGCCGGATTTTTCAAAACAAGAAAGTTCCCGACATCATCAAGGAAATATTCCGGGAGCAGGGCTTCACGGATTTCAAGGATGCGCTAGGCGGCAGCTATCGCGAATGGGAATATTGCGTGCAATACCGGGAGACGGATTTCAACTTCGTCAGCCGGTTGATGGAGCAGGAGGGCATGTATTATTACGTCGCGCATCAGAACGGCAAGAACGTTCTGGTGCTCTCCGACGGGATCGGTTCCCACGAGGAGTTTCCGAAGTACGAGACGGTGCCCTATTTTCCGCCGGATGCCCACGATCATCGCGAACGGGACTGTCTTACCGAGTGGTTTATCGGCCAGAACGTGCAACCCGGTGCTTACGTGCTGAACGATTACGATTTTACGGCCCCGCGCAAGTCGCTGCGCGCGGTGTTGAACCGGCCCAAAAGTCACGCTTTGGCGAGCTTCGAGATGTACGATCACCCCGGTGAATATACCCAATTGGGAGATGGCACCAACTATTCCAAAATTCGCCTGGAGGAGTTTCTGGCCCAGCACGAGGTCGCGCTGGGCCGTGGCAACGCCGCCGGCTTGGCGGCGGGTTACCTGTTCAGCCTGACCAATTGTCCCCGCGACGATCAGAATCGCAAGTATTTGATCGTGTCCGCCGTCCACCATTTGGAATCGGACGAATACGAATCCTTTTCGGGGCTCGGCATCTCGGGCAAGCCCTATCAGGGCGAAATCACCGCCATCGACGCGCAACAGCAATATCGGGCGCCGCGCGTCACCCCCAAGCCGGTGGTGCAGGGGCCGCAGACCGCCGTCGTGGTCGGCCCGGCAGGGGAAGAAATTTACACCGATCAGTACGCTCGGGTGAAATGCCAGTTTCACTGGGATCGCTACGGCCAATCCAACGAGGACAGTTCTTGTTGGATCAGGGTGTCGCAAATGTGGGCCGGCAAGCAATGGGGCGCGATGAACATCCCGCGCATCGGTCAGGAAGTGATCGTGGATTTTCTGGAGGGCGATCCCGATCAGCCGATCATCACGGGCCGGGTCTACAACGGCATTAATATGCCGCCCTACGATCTGCCGGCCAAGGCGACCACCTCCACGCTCAAAAGCAACTCCAGCAAGGGCGGCGCCGGTTTCAACGAGATCCGTCTGGACGACACCAAGGGCACCGAACAGATGTTCATTCACGCCGAGCGCAACGAAGATATCCGCGTCAAGCTGGACGCCTTCGAGTGGATCGGCAACGAGCGGCACCTGATCGTCAAGTCCGATCAAATCGAAAAGGTGGAAGGCGGCAAGCACTTGACCGTCAACGGCGATCAAAACGAAAAAGTGGACGGTTCGGTGTCGCTGAAGGTGGGCAGCGACCAAAAAGAGGAAATCGGGGGCGACCAGCACCTGAAAATCGGCAGCCGGCAGAACATCAAAGCGGGTGGCACCATTTCGATGGATGCCGGCATGGACTTGCAGCAGAAGGTCGGCATGAAGCACGCCGTGGACGCGGGGATGGAGATTCACCTGAAGGGCGGCATGAACGTGGTGATCGAAGCCGGCGCGTCGCTCACCATCAAGGTCGGCGGCAACTTTGTCAACATCAATCCGGCCGGGGTTTTCATCCAGGGCACGTTGGTAATGATCAACAGCGGCGGCGCGGCCGGCTCCGGCGCCGGATGCTCGCCCGCATCGCCATCGCCCCCGGCCGCGCCCAAGGAAGCGAAGGAAGCGGCCACCGCCGAATCCGGTCAAGTCAGCGATACTCAAGCCCAAGGTCCGGCCCAGCAGAAGACGCAGAGCTTGAGTTCGGCCAGCGCCAGCAATTTGGAGCTGGTGGACGATGGCTTGGCGAAAGGGGCTGGGTCATCTTCGATGTCGCAGACGACCACTCCCGCGCAGCGAGCGCGGGAAGAAGAGCAGACCCGTCAGGCGGAAGCCGCGCGGAATGCCGGCGATACCGGGAAACCGTTTTACAAGCCGCAACAAGCCACTCCAACCCCTAAGCCTCCCAAGCCATGATCGGCCGGATGCGGGTGAGGGGGTCGCGGTTGGCTGGCATTTTTTCCGGGTCGGCAGGATGATGGCTACCCAGAATCTCGCGGAAGTCTTGTCCGCGCACCTGTTCGCCGATACCGGCGCCCGGGTTTATGCGGTGCTGGACGGGGCCGCCATCCCCGATCTGCTGGATAAATGCGAGGAGCATTCCGTCGAACCGGTGTGTCTGTATCGGGGCGACTTGATTCCCGATCTGGCCAAGGTGGCACCGTATCAAGTGGCGCTGGAGCGGGACTCGCCTTTTGCCCGATGGCTGCTTCGAGAAGGCTGGGGGCGGCATTGGGGCATTTTCGCGGTCAGTCGGGCCGACTGGCGGCGGATGCGCGAGCATTTGTGCGGCCTGATCATGGTCTACGATCCCGACTACCAACCGTTGTACTTTCGCTATTACGATCCCCGCGTGTTGCGCGTCTATCTGCCGACTTGCGACGCCGAAGAACTGCAAGCGCTGTTCGGACCCATTTCCCGTTTGCTGTGCGAGGATGGAGAGGGCGGTTTGCTGAAATGCTGGGTTGCCGGCGGACAGCTCGGCAGCGAGCGGGTGGCTCTGGAGCCGGCCAAGTGATTGTGCGGACGAGCGACGCTTATACCGGAAATAATCGCGAGTCGGTGGTGCGGATGGGGGATCGGAAATGTTGGTGATTCGCAAGTCCCAGATGGAGGTGTTCGAGACCATCGCGGCGCGGCGGTTCGAGGAGGGCTTGCTGGATCATTTTCGGGCTTTTTTCCCGCAGCATGCCGCCGTCTTGGGCGAGGCCCAGCTACAGCGGGTTTTGCGTTACGGGTTGCAGCGGGCCGAAAGCCGAGGGCTGGGAACCGAACGTGGCATCTATTTGTACATTGCCCTCATGTTCATGCTGGGTAGTCGGTTCGATGAAGATCCGCAACTGCCTTGGGCGGCGCGAGAGGTCAAAGAGGAAAAACCGGCATCCCCAAAGCCCCCTGTCCCGGCGGAGGCCGGGATGGCGGAGGCCGGGATGGCGGAGACCGCGCCAACGGAGACGGCGGGTGAGGCGGCAGCCGGGACAGAGGGCGAGGCGCCGAAGGAAACCGCCGATGCGCGCATCGAGCGGGTATACGGTCAGGCGATGGCGTTTCTGGATCAAACGGTTGGACCCGACAACGAATTCTTGCGGCAGTCGCTCAACGTTTTGCGCCAGTCCCAGACTTTCGAAGGACTGCCGACCGCGCCAAGTTTCGGTCACCGGCTGTTGCTGCTGCTGCAAATGCTGGCTCCCGAGAAGTACCGGACGCTCGGCGAGGAGCTATCGCGCGATCTGGTCCGCCACGGCTATGAAAACGCCAAGCGCCACGGCATTGCCACCGAGCGCGGCATCATGAACTTCGTTGCCCTGGCGTTCGTGCTGGGTAGCGGGTTCGACCGCGATCCGCTGTATCCTTGGGCGGTGGCGGTGCTGGGCGAGCCGGGACAAACCGATCCGGCCAGGAAGGGCGCCGCCTTGCTGGAAACCGCCTTGGCGCATCTGGCGAAATGCTTTCCCGGTTGTCCCCGGCGGGCCGAACAAAGCGCGGTGGTTTTGGCGCGGTCCACCGAACCCTATCGACGGATCGTCGAAGGATAGAACCAACCGCGCGGCCCGCTCTAGACCAGCACTTCCACGCAGGCCGGGTGGCCGAGAAACGCCGTCGGGCTCGCGGTCAAGCCATAAGCCCCGGACTGGAACACCACGATCAGATCGCCGATCTCCGCCTTGGCTAGTTCCATCCGGTCGGCGAGGATATCGAGCGGCGTGCACAGCGGGCCGACCACCGTCACGATTTCCCGCTCGGCCCCCACCACGCGATTGCCGACCACGACCGGGTAATTCTTGCGCACCACTTGTCCGAAGTTGCCGGAGGCGGCCAGATGGTGGTGCAAGCCGCCGTCGGTGATCAGGAAGGTGTGGCCGCGCGAGACCTTGCGGTCCACCACCTCCGCGACGTAAATCCCGGCCTCGCCGACCAGATAACGACCGAGTTCCAAGATCACGCGCGCCTCCGGCAGCCGTTCCCCGACCGCCGTTAACCAGCGCGCCAGGTTGGCGGCGATGGGCGCCAAATCCAATGGCGTATCGCCGGGAAAATAAGGGATGCCGAAACCGCCGCCGACGTTCAGCAGCCGCACCGGCCCCGGAGCATCGGCCGCCAGCCGCAGCGCCAGCTCGAAGGTGCGGTCGTGGGCCTCGACGATGAATTCGGCCCGCAGGTTCTGCGAGCCGGTGAAAATGTGGAAGCCCTGGAAATCCAGCGCGAGCTCGCCGATCCGCCGCAACAACGCCGGCACCTGTTCCACGTCCACGCCGAACGGCTTGGGACCGCCGCCCATCTTCATGCCGGCGGTCTTGAGCTCGAAATCGGGATTGACCCGCACCGCCACGCGCGGTCGCCGGCCTTGCCCCAGGCCCAGACGGGCCACCATCTCCAGTTCGCGGGCCGATTCCAGGTTGACGGTGATGCCGGCGGCGATGGCGGCGGCCAGTTCCGCCGGCCGCTTGCCGGGACCGGCGAAGCTGATCGCGTCCGGCGCCATCCCCGCATCCAGGGCCACTTTCAGCTCGCCCAGCGAGGCGATATCGAGTCCATCGACCAGCCCGGCCAGGTGTTGGACCAGCGCCGGCATCGGGTTGGCCTTGATCGCGTAGTGCAGTTCGATGGCGGGCGGCAGCGCGCGGCGCAGCAGCGTCACCCGTTCGTCCAGCAGGCGGCGGTCGTAAGCGTAGAACGGCGTTTGGCCGACTCGCCGCGCCAGTTGCGTCAGGGGAATGCCGCCGACCCACAGGCAGTCGTCGATCACCGGAAACTGCGTCATCGGCCAATGCGTGGGGCGCCCGGCTTTCATGGCGCGGTCTCGGGAAACAGGTTGCGCAGTTCCCCGGCCAGGATTTTTCGGTCGATCTTGCCGTTGGCGTTGCGCGGCAGATCGGTTGGGCGGGTCACGATTTGCAGCGGAACCATGAAGTTGGGCAGGTGTTGCTTGCAGTGGTTGACCAGATCGTTCTCGCTGAAATGGTCCCGCAGCGGTTTGACCACGGCCACCACCGCTTGGCCTAGCGCCGGGTGTGGAATACCCAAGGCCGCCGCCTCGGCGACGCGACCGCTACCGTACAGGACTTCCTCGATCTCGGTCGGGCTGACCCGATAACCGGAGGTTTTGATCATGTCGTCCTTGCGGCCGACAAAGTAGAGGAAACCCTCCTCGTCGGCCCGCACGGTATCGCCGGACCACACGGCCAGTTCGACCAGCGGCAAGCCGGGGTTCCGGCCGGGCGCGGGACGAAAGCGTTCGGCGGTTTTGACCGGATCGTTCCAGTAGCCCTGCGATACCAGCGAACCGCGATGCACCAGCTCGCCGGGTTCGCCGGGCGCGCAGGGCGTGCCGTCTTCGCGCACGACCAGGATTTCGGCGTTCGGTATGGCCTTGCCGATGGAGTCCGGCCGGCGGTCGATTTCCTCGGGCGGCAGATAGGTGGACCGGAACGCCTCGGTCAGCCCGTACATCAGAAAGGGGGTGGTGTTGGGCAAAGCCCGGCGCAAGGCCGCCAAGGTGGCGCGCGGCATCGCGCCGCCGGAATTGGTGAAGTAGCGCAGGCTTTCGGCCGCCGCCGCCGGCCAGTCCAGTTGCGCAAGCTGCACCCACATCGGCGGCACCGCCGACAGGCCGGTGATGCCTTCGCGGACGACGGTGGCGATCACGTCGCGAGGCAACAGATAATCCATCAGGACGGCGCGTCCTCCGGCCACGAAGGCGGTGGTCAGTTGGCTGAGGCCGTAATCGAAGCTGAACGGCAGCACCGCCAGAATCCGGTCCTCCGCCCTGTTGTCGAGGTATTCGGCGACGCTGTGGGCGCCGGCCAGCAGGTTGCGATGCGACAGGATCACGCCCTTGGGTTTGCCGGTGCTGCCCGAGGTATACAGGATCGCCGCCATGTCCGCGTCGATGGCGCGGGCGGGCGGACGACCGCCGGCGGTGGTCAGCAACGCCAACCAGCTTATGGCCTGGACGGGGTAGGGGTTCGATGGCGTGACGGTCTCATCAACCAGCACCAGGGTATGCAGATCGGGGCATTCGGCGAGATGAAGGTTCAGCGTGTCCGCCCGATCACGGGCCGTGATCAGAATCCTCACGTTGCAATCGCGCAGAATGTAGGCGACCTGTTCGGGCTTCAGCAGGGGGTTGACGGGCACGAACACGCCGCCGGCCGCAGCGGCGCCGAACAGAGCCGCGACCGTTTCCAGCCGCTTCGGCAGGTAAACGGCGATTCGTTCTGCCCGCTTGAGGCCGAGCGCCAGCAAGCCTCGGGCCGCGCCCTCCATTTGCTTGGCTAGGCCGGCATAGTCCAGAACCGCTTGGCGATGGACGATGGCGGCGGCGGCGGGGCGGCGGTCCGCCTGCTCGACAATCAGTTCGTGCAGAAGTCTGGCCATGAGTGAGTTCCAATGTAGTTATTATTAGGAAAACCGTGGCGGGGGCCATCCATGATAGTCCCTTCCCAGCGGGTCGGAACAGTCGCCCGATCCAAGCGCAATGATTGTCGAATTCGAGTAACCGAGGAGAACCTTCGATGCGGTATCCGCCTTTCCGGCCGGCTCTGGTGCTGTACTCGACCGGCGGTTGCCATCTGTGCGAACGGGCGGAAGCTCTGATCCGGTGGCGAGTGGGCGCGAATCTCGATTTGGTGGAAATAGCCGATGATCCGGAATTGCTGGAGCGCTACGGGGTTCGCATTCCGGTATTGCGCCGATTGGATACCGAGCAAGAGCTGAATTGGCCTTTCGACGAACAGGCGGTCCAGAGTTTGCTGATGGTGCAAAACCCGCCCGCTTGACCAGATTATGCATTGCGAAAGCGCATATCCGACACGATAATCAAACAGACGTTTGAATGAGGCGGATTCCGATGGAGGACAATACGCGGCAGCGCCTGCTGGACGCCGCCGAGGCGCTGTTTGCCGAACAGGGTTTCGCCGACGCCTCGCTGCGGGCGATCACGGCGCGCGCCAAAGCCAATCTGGCGGCTGTCAACTACCACTTTGGTTCGAAGGATGCGCTGATCCGGGCCGTGTTCGCCCGCCGGCTGGAAGCGTTGAACGCGGAGCGGTTGCGGCGGCTGAAGGCTTTGGAAGCCAGCGGTCGGCCTCCGACCGTGGAAGCGGTCCTGGCCGCTTTCATCGAGCCCTCGTTGCGGCTGCGCCGCGAGGGGGTTCACGGCGAACGGTTTACCCGGCTGTTGAGCCGGCTGCTCATCGAGGGTTCCGAGGAGTCGCGCGCCTTGTTGCGAGACCATTATGAAGCGGTGATAGAGCAATTTCAGCGGACGCTGGCTCGAACCCTGCTGCGGCTATCGGCCGAAGAACTGCGCTGGCGACTGTATTTTACGCTGGGGGTGCTTTCCTTTACTTACGCGGGTTCGCCGCCTCAGCTACCGTTCGCAGCCCGTTCATCGGGAGACGAGGAATGGCTGTTGCGCCAGTTGATTCGGTTCCTCGCGGCGGGGCTGCGTGCGCCGCCGCTGTTGGAAGATGTGGAAACGGCCGTCTGATGGCCGGTCTGACGGCGAGTTGCGGGGGTTGATCCTCGACCGGTCCAGGCCCCGGCCGCCATGCGTGACGATCGATCTTGTTACGATAATGCAAAGGGCAAACCAATGATAAAGCAAACACCGCACAGATCTTCCCTCCTGGTTCTCGGCATCGCCGGGATGTTGACCGTAACCGGCCAGGCTAATGCTTCGGGACTGCAACTTACCGACCAGAGCGTCACCGGCCTGGGCCGGGCGTTCGCCGGCGGCAGCCTGCCGAACGATGATGCGTCCGCCGCCTATTACAATCCGGCCGACATGATGCTCGGCAAAGGCATGCAGGTGCAGGGGGGGTTCATCTTCATCGGGATCTCTACGGAAGCGAACGATGCCGGTTCGACCACCCGGCTACCGGCCAATCTGGGGAACGTGCTCACCAATCCGGGCACTTTACCAGTGTTCGTGACCATTCCGAGTTCGGGGCTCGATAATGACAACGGTGGTGAAGATAACGTCGTGCCCAACGGCTATTACGTCATGGATATCAACGACCGGATGCGGTTCGGCGTGAGCCTCAACGCGCCGTTCGCGGTCAGCACCAGCTATGGCAAGGGCTGGGTGGGTCGATACCACGCGCTGGACTCCGAACTGACTACCATCGATTTCAACCCCTCGCTGGCTTATCGGGTCAACGATAATCTTTCGTTCGGTTTCGGGGTCAGCGCGCAGTATGCGGAGGCGAAGCTGACTCGGGCGCAATTCAATCCGCTCGCTCCCATGCGGGATGGCAACACCGAGGTCAAAGGCGACGACTGGGGATACGGTTTCAATCTGGGCGCGACCTATGAATTTGACCCCAACACGCGGGTGGGCCTGAGCTATCGGTCGCGGGTCAAATACACGCTGGAGGGTGACGTTACCATCAGCGGGATTCCGGGGCGCAGCGGCAAGACCCCCGCCACGGTGGACTGGACCGCGCCCGACTGGCTGTCGCTGACGGCCTACAGACGAATCGACGACAAGTGGGCGATCATGGGCGGCGTGCGCTGGACCAACTGGAGCCTGTTCGAGGAGTTGAGGATCAAGCTCGCCACCGGCGGGCAAGAAGTGATCGAGGAAAAATGGGACGACAGTTGGACCTTCAACATCGGCGTCAGCTACGACTACAGTCCGGAGTGGACCTTCCGCGCCGGCTATCAGTACGACCAGACCCCGGTGCAGTCCGCCGAATACCGCACGCCGCGCATTCCCGACAGCGACCGCAATGCCTTGGCGATTGGGGCCAGTTATCGGCCAAACTCGCAATTGACGGTGGATTTCGGCTATATGTACCTCCCGTTCA
>RRZT012260881.1_pt1 | contig 15352 bp, 13 predicted proteins | sample 2165551 | NCBI WGS metagenome assembly RRZT01 (sample SAMN10456910, study PRJNA506462) | wastewater metagenome | biome: wastewater; feature: sludge; material: wastewater sludge; isolation source: wastewater sludge with Escherichia coli K12::gfp cells carrying plasmid... | place: USA: Moscow, Idaho... | reverse complement strand
TTTGTTTACCGAAACCCAACAAGCCATCGCCAACATCGAAGCACATTTGGGCGCACCGTTGGTGTGTTATTGGAACAGCCCACGCGGCAGCATTTGCGGCAACGATGTGTTGGCGCTCTACCACTTGCTTGAACACATTGGCAATCACGACAAAATCTACGTTTTCATCAAAAGCGATGGCGGCAGCGGCATCCAAGCCTTGCGCATGATTAATTTGATACGGGGTCACAGCAAAGAATTGGTGTCGCTGGTGCCATTGGAATGCGCTTCCGCCGCCACCATGATGGCCATAGGCGCCAATCAAATACACATGGGTCCTATGGCGTATTTGAGCGCGGTTGATACGTCTCTTACCCATGATTTGTCACCCTTAGACCGCGATAACGACCGCGTTTCAGTGAGCTTGAACGAGTTGACCCGCGTGGTCAAACTTTGGCGCAACAATACCGAAGACAAAGATTCCAATCCATACAAATCCTTGTTTGAACACGTGCATCCCTTGGTGATAGGCGCAGTAGACCGCGCAGAGTCTTTGTCGATTATGTTGTGTGAAGAATTGCTGTCTTACCACATCACCGACAAAAATAAGGTCAAACAAATCGCCGAAACCTTAAACAACAAATACCCATCGCACTCCTACCCCATTATGACCGAAGAGGCGCGCTCTATCGGCCTTAACATTGAGCGCATGGACACAGTGTTGAACAATATGTTGTTGGATTTGAATTCTTTGTATGCCGAAATGGGTCAACGTGCGGTCACCGATACCGACGACACTCATTCACACTCCAATGAAATCTTGAACATCTTGGAAACCCGCGGTCGCCAAGTCTTTTATCAAAACGACAAAGATTGGTTTTACCGTACCGAAGAACGCCGTTGGCTCACATTAAACGACAACTCCGCTTGGCACAACACCGAGTGGAATGCCCAAGGCCAAATCAAAGAAACCATAGTGCATTTGGCTTAGTGCTTCTCAAGTTCAATTGAATGTGTTTACAGGCCGCTTATGTATCAATAAGCGGCCTGTAAACTTTAAGACAGCCATGTTTGTATGGCTTTGAGCTTCACACATCACAAGCCATGCTCAAACTGCGCGCGCAGTACACCGCGTTTACATCCGCACTGTTCGATTAAGACGAAGATAAGATGCAAGCCACAGAGGTTTTACACTCAAACAAACCATATCACACAAACCATGCGCCCTCATCAACACAAATCTCCTACCCGCTTAGCATCCCAATCACGCACGCTCAAAATCACGATAAGTAAACTGTTCGCCTAAGCTGTGTGGCATTGGTTTCACAACGTATGTTCATGCAAACATTCCCATGCAAATGTTTACAGGCCGCTTGTATCTACACAAGCGGCCTGTAAACACTGCCAACACAAGTATTCAAATGAATGTGGCGTTAAAAACCAAACGTCTTCGCCAATGCTTGTGCAGCGGTTTGTAAGCGCGGAATGAAAGACAAAGACACGGTGAGCGGCGTGGTCGCCACTTGGCCGTGCATGGCAATGGCGGCGATGCAATTTTGCTTATCATCAAAAATCGGTACTGCAATACAGGTGATGCCGAGCACAAATTCTTCATTGTCTATGCTGACGTTGCGCACATTGATGCGTTCCAATTCCGCATCCAATTCTTCAATATTGGTGAGCGTGTTGGGCGTCAACGCCTCAAGCTTGGTTTGCACAAGCAAGGCATGGCGTTTGTCTTTGGGCATTTTCGATAGAAAAAGCTTGCCACTGGCACAAGAATGCGCGGGCACGGTGGTGCCTGGTTGCAAATCCAAGCGCAATGGCGATGGCGACTCCATACGGTCTAAATACAAGACTTGTGACTTCACCAACATGGTCAGATTACAGGTTTGGCCAATGTCTGCCACCAAGCCTTTTAGAATCGCATGACGTTGGCGCTGCACGTCGCCATGATTCAATACCGTACTGCTCAAACGGGTCAAGCGTGGGCCTATGGTGTAAGCGTGTTTGGTACCTGCATCACGAATGATGAGCCCACCCGCCTCCAAAGCCGCCAAATGTCGGTGTATCGAAGGTTTGGGCAAGTCCATGATGCGCGCCAATTCGGTCAAGCTCATCGCATGGTCTGAAGCCGCCAAACATTCCAATAGGGAAAAAGCCTTTAATGTAGGCGTTTCGTTTTCGCTCATCTTTACTCTTTAACGAGGGTTCACACCAAAATTTGCTTGCAATAAGGCACAGGTTTGACGCTGATGGCGCACACCACGGCGGCGGCGGCCTTTAATCAAGGGAGCGTCAGGCCGCTCATCTGCGGCTTTCGCCACGGTTTTGATGTCGGTATTGAGTTTGCGCACCACATTCGCGCGAGACTTGTCTTTGCTGCTCTCATTGCTGGCTGTTGGCGCGACTTTGGCTTTGTTGTCAGCGGCTTTGTTGTCATTCGCCAGTTTAACCGCCGAAGCTTGGCCCGTGTTCTCACGCATCCAACGCGGCTCAAAACCCTCAATTTTATCCAAAGGCAGTTTTTGCTTGGTCAACTTGCAAATGGCCTCAAACATTTTTTGCTCTGATTCTTCCATCAAAGACAAAGCCACGCCCTCAGCCCCTGCTCGGCCTGTACGACCGATGCGGTGCACATAGTCCTCAGCATTGGTCGGCATTTCATAATTGATGACGAAAGGCAATTCGCTGATGTCCAAACCGCGCGCCGCCACATCGGTCGCCACCAAGACGCGCACCGTGCCTTCTTTAAACGCTGCCAAGGTTTCGGTGCGATTTTGTTGCGCCTTATCACCATGAATGGCTTTGGCGCTGATGTTTTTGCGCACCAAATCGCGCGTGACTTGGTCGGCACTGATTTTGGTTTTACAAAACACGATGACTTGCGACATGTCCAAATCAACAATCAAACGCTCTAGCAGATGGCGTTTGCGGTTGCCATCCACCGCAATCACATGCTGTTCGACATTTTTATTGGTAGTGTTCTGTGCCGCCACTTCGATGGTTTCAGGCTGGTGCATGAAATCATTGGCCAAACGCTTGATTTCAGGTGCAAACGTGGCTGAAAACAGCAAGATTTGGCGATTCTTGGGCAACATGGCGATGATTTTGCGGATGTCATCAATGAAACCCATGTCCAGCATGCGGTCAGCTTCATCCAACACCAAGATGTCCACTTTGTTCAACTGGATGTTTTTTTGACCCACGTGGTCGAGCAAACGACCCACGGTTGCCACCACGATTTCACGACCGCTGCGCAAGGCTTGCGATTGAGCATCCATATTGGTACCACCAAACACCACCGTGTGTTTTAAAGGCAGGTATTTGATGTAAGACGTGACATTGGCATCGATTTGGTCGGCCAATTCACGCGTCGGTGTCAACACCAACATGCGCACTGGGTGCATCGCAGGTGAAGCACTGTTGTTGGCGAAGCGCTTCAAGCGCTCTAAGCTCGGCAACATAAACGCTGCGGTTTTGCCTGTGCCTGTTTGTGCGGCTGCCAACAAATCATGCCCTGCCAAAGCTTTGGGTATGGCGGCTGATTGTATCGGTGTTGGTGTGGTGTAACCTTGTTCGTCCAAAGCTTGGACAATTTCATTTGATAAACCCAATGATGCAAAAGCATTCATGCTTTTAAAACCCCTTGTGTTGCGGTTACAGGCGGCCTGTAACCGAATAATTTGTGCGACTTGCGTGCTTAACGCATGTCTTTGTGTGCCAATTGTTGTGCCTGTTGTTCCCGTTGGTACATTTGGCGATAGTGGGCCAAAGAGTCTTCCACGTAATCAATGTGACCGCTGGCTAACTGACGGGCCTGTTCACTGTCTTTGTTGCGTATCGCCTCTAAGATGGCCCAATGTTGCACGCGCAAAATCAGTTTGGCATCGTCGTCCACCGAAAACATATTGGCCAAGTTTTGTTGGGTGTGTTGGTGCAAGATGCGCAGCAAGCTGGCAGACAATTGAATGAACAACACATTGTGTGACGCTTCGGCAATGGCTTGATGGAAATTCACATCTGCTTGCGACTGCAATTTCACGCTTTTCTGCGCCACGGCCACATCAATTTGTTGTAACCAATAAGCAATGCGTTCCAAATCGGTGTCGGTTCGACGCTCTGCCGCCACCGCAGCCAACATCCCTTCTAAGGAACGCCTGAAGTCTAACACATCACTCTCTAAATATTCATGGTGTTGCAACAAATCTTGCCATCCACCGACAAAAGCGCGTTGCAATTGGTCGGAAACATAATAGCCATCGCCTTGGCGTGCTTCGAGTAACTCGCGCGTGGTCAACACGCGCAAGGCATCGCGAATTGACGGACGCGACACGCCAAACTCTTCGGCCAATTGCCGCTCGGGTGGCAATTTGGATTTGGCAGTGTAGACGCCACGCACAATGCGCTCCTCCAAAACCAAGGCAATTTGCTCAAATAATTTTTGGGTTTTTATCACGCTGCCACCTCTTTTTTACATTTCGCAATGAAAATAAAATAAATGACTGATTTTAAATAAAATAATTAAAATCAATGCTGAAACTTTGCCTGGTTTGTTAAGGTTTGTGTGCAATCAAGGATTGACCTAAACATCAGATATTTGTAAAGTATTTGTAAATAAAAAAATTGGTCTGACCAATTTACCAAGGATAACATGGAATGGAAACCTCAAACAACCGTTTTGAACACGTGACCGATGTGTATTTTTTTGGTACCTGTGTGCTGGACATCTTCATGCCAGAAGCTGGTGTGGATGCCATGACGCTACTGGAACAACAAGGCATACGTGTGCACTATCCACAAGAGCAAAGCTGCTGTGGACAGCCAGCCTATTCTTCAGGCCGCCCTAAGGAAGCGTTTGCGGTGGCCAAAGAGCAATTAAAGCTGTTTCCACAGCCTTGGCCTATTGTGGTGCCTTCTGGCTCTTGTGGCGGCATGATGAAACACCATTGGCCAACCCTTTTTGATGGTACCGAATTTGAACGTCAAGCCAATGAAATTTCCAGCCGTGTATTTGAATGGTCTCGTTTCTTGGTGGATGTGTTGCATTACACCCCCAAAGACACTGGCGTGCCCATCAAAGTGGCGGTACACACCAGTTGTGGTGCACGCCGCGAAATGAATGTGCACACCTCAAGCTGGGCCTTGGTCGATGCTTTGGAACATGTGGTGCGCGTGGTACACGACCACGAAAGCGAATGCTGCGGTTTTGGTGGCACCTTCTCGATGAAACATCCTGATATCTCAGGCGCCATGGTCAGTGACAAAGTTCAAGCCCTAAAAGATACTCAAGCCACGGCCATCATCAGTGCCGATGCTGGCTGTATGCTCAACATTGGCGGCAAAATTGCCAAAGATGACCCCTCCATGCCCAAACCCAAACACTTGGCAACCTTCTTATTGGAACGCACAGGTGGCAAACCTTACGAGGAGCAAGCCTGATGAGCGCCCGTGACAATATTTTTGCCAAACTGCGTGCCGCCAATGCCAAGCCATTGGCCGAACCACAAACCCGCGAATACTACGCCGAAATGAGCCCACATTGGGACACACCCGCCCTGCGCTTACAGCATTGGGCCGCGACCATGCGCAAAGTCAAAGGCGAGATTGTTTGGTGCCACAAAAACACTTGGGCGGAACGCTTTGCTGAGGTGGTGGCAGACAAAGGCATTAACAATATTGTGTTGCCACTGCAAACCGAACACGGTCAAACTGCTGCTTCAATCTTGCAACACAAACGGCCTGTAACCCAAATCACTGCCTTTGACCGCAAGCTTGAAGACTGGAAAGACGAATTGTTCGCCAATATTGATGCGGGCTTTACCAACATCAAAGCAGGCATCGCCCACACAGGAACATTATTGCTGTGGCCCACGCCTGAACAGCCTCGCACCATGAGTCTGGTGCCACCGATACACATTGCCTTATTTGACACCAATACGTTATATGATGATTTTTACCATGCCATGCATGGCGAACACATGCCAGATGGCATGCCCACCAATGTGGTGTTGATTTCTGGCCCATCCAAAACATCAGACATCCAATTGACTTTGGCTTTTGGCGCGCACGGCCCACGCGATTTGGTGGTGTTGGCTGTGTTACCCGATGACATCGCCATCAGCGACGTGGAGGCAGCGGCATGAACGAGCAAACCGTACACTTTATCCCCGAAACCTTTAAAGCCAATGCCAAAACCGCTTTGGCCGATGCACCGTTGCGTGCCAGCTTGCGCACCGCCATGGACGGCTTAATGGCCAAACGCAAAGCCGTGTTACCAGACGAGCACGAATTGCAAAGTCTGCGCACCTTGTGTGAACACGTGCGCCAACGCTCTTTGTCGCGTCTGCCAGAATTGTTGGAGCAATTAGAGACCAAGCTCACCGAACTGGGTGTGACCGTGCATTGGGCTGAAACGCCTACCGAAGCCTGTCAAATCATTGATGCCATCATGGACAAGCATAATGGCAAGTTGATGGTCAAAGGCAAATCCATGGTCAGCGAAGAAGTGGAATTGAACCACTACTTGGAAGCGCATGGTAAAGAAGCGATTGAAAGCGACATGGGCGAGTACATTGTGCAAATGGCGCATGAAAAGCCTACCCACATCGTGATGCCTGCCATCCACAAAACCAAACAGCAAATCTCCAAACTCTTTCACGATAACTTAAATACCCCGCTCACCGATGATGTGGATGAGATGATACAAATCGGTCGTAAAGCCTTGCGCGATGTGTACCGCACGGCTGACGTGGGTTTATCAGGAGTGAATTTCGCCGTGGCGGAAACAGGCACGCTGTGTTTGGTGGAAAACGAGGGCAATGGCCGCTTGTCCACCACCGTGCCGCCTGTGCACATTGCCATCACAGGCATAGAAAAAGTCGTGGCGCGTTTAGACGATGTCGTGCCTTTGTACAGCTTGCTCACGCGCTCTGCCATCGGCCTGAACATCACCACTTACTTCAACATGATTACCGGCCCACGCCGCAGTGCCGAGCTGGATGGCCCGCAAGAGATGCACTTGGTCTTGCTCGATAATGGCCGCACCCAAGCCTATGCAGATGAACAATTGCGCAAAACCTTGCAATGCATACGCTGTGGCGCGTGCATGAACCATTGTCCTGTGTATTCACGCATCGGCGGCGCAGCCTACGGCACCACATATCCAGGCCCCATCGGTGAAATCATTTCGCCGCATTTGATGGGTTTGGAAGCCACCAAAGACTTGCCTACGGCTTCGAGTTTGTGTGGTGCCTGTGGCGAAGTCTGCCCTGTGCGCATACCGATTCCAGAACTGTTGGTGCGCTTGCGCACCGAGGCTCAACGCGACCCCAATGAACAAGTAGACCATCCAATACGCGGCCAAGGTGCGGCTCACAAACTGAGCGAGCAAATGGCGTGGCGCGCTTTTGATGGCATTTTTGGCGGCAATAAGGTTTACCAATACTTTGGCAAAATCGCCACCAGCATGCGCGGCTTGACCCCGAAAAGCCAATTTGGCTGGACGCAAAACCACACGCCTTTGAAACCTGCAAAGAAAACCTTGCACCAATTGATGAAAGAAAAAAATCGCTGATAAAGTCTTTATAGCGGCCTGTAAACCACCTGTAAACCAATATAGGAGCCCTGCACACCATTAGAATCGCTAACACACAAATAAAACCAATTAGGACAGGCTACAAGCCTTCCAACAAAACATTAGAGAACTGTTAAGTCCGTTTTAAACGCGGGTCATGATTAACTTCAAATTGCTTTGCAATTTAACAATACCATTCATGGGGTAAACGTATTATGGAACAGTGGTTACAAAACTATTCGGCTGTAGGCGGTAGCTTATACGCCACCGCAGCAGTGGCATTATTGCCAATTGTCTTTTTCTTCGTGGCTTTAGCTGGATTGAAACTCAAAGGCCACATCGCAGGTTTGTTAACCCTATTGATTTCGATGGCTGTGGCCATCTTGGCCTACAAAATGCCCGTCAGCATGACGGTATCTGCCGCTGTTTATGGCTTTTTATATGGTTTATGGCCGATTGCATGGATTATTGTGACCGCCGTATTCTTGTACAAAATCACCGTTAAAACCGGTCAATTCGATGTGATTCGTTCGTCAGTGATGTCGATTACCGAAGACCAACGCATACAATTGTTGTTGGTGGGTTTTTGTTTCGGTGCGTTCTTAGAAGGTGCAGCAGGTTTTGGTGCCCCTGTGGCGATTACCGCGGCTTTGTTGGTGGGATTGGGCTTTAACCCACTCTACGCAGCGGGTCTGTGCTTGATTGCCAACACCGCTCCTGTGGCCTTTGGTGCCGTGGGTGTACCCATCATTGTAGCTGGCCAAGTTTCAGGCTTAGACCCTTACGATGTGGGCCAATTGGCGGGTCGTCAATTGCCTATCTTGTCTATCATAGTGCCATTCTGGTTAATCGCCATGATGGACGGCGTGCGCGGTATCAAACAAACTTGGCCTGCAGTATTGGTGTGTGGCGTGACTTTCGCCATCACCCAATTCTTAACTGCCAACTTCATAGGCCCAGAATTGCCAGACATCACTTCTGCTTTGGTGAGCTTGATTTGCTTGGCTTTATTCTTGAAAAAATGGCAGCCAAAAGAAATTTTCACTTTTGCAGGCATGAAACCATTGAATCGCGAAGCCAACAAATCTGAATATACAGGCGGACAAATTTTCAAAGCCTGGTCTCCATTCATCATCTTGACTGCCATGATTGCCTTGTGGTCTATCAAAGATGTACAAGCTTTGTTGAAATTTGCCACCATTGAATTTGAATTCCCAGGCTTGCACAACTTGGTGATGAAAACCGCTCCGATTGTGGCGGAAAACACCCCTTACGCTGCCATGTTCAAATGGAACATCTTGGGTGCCAGCGGTACATCTATTTTGATTACTGCCATCATCACCAGCGTGTTGTTAAAATTCAGCGCCTCTAATTTCATCAAAACCTTTTTTGAAACCTTGTATGAATTGCGCTTATCGGTATTCTCCATCGGTTTGGTATTGGGTTTTGCCCAAGTAGCCAACTACTCTGGCTTGTCTTCTACCTTGGCTTTGGTTTTGGCTGGCACAGGCGCTTTGTTCCCATTCTTCTCACCATTCTTGGGTTGGTTGGGCGTGTTCTTGACTGGCTCAGACACTTCTTCAAATGCCTTGTTTGGTTCTTTACAAGCCAATACTGCCAACCACTTGGGCCTAGACCCTACTTTGGCTGTGGCCGCCAACACCACAGGTGGTGTGACAGGTAAGATGATTTCTCCACAATCCATCGCAGTGGCTTGTGCAGCGGTGGGCTTGCAAGGTCAAGAATCCAAATTGTTCCGCTTTACCGTAAAACACAGCTTGGTATTCTGTACATTTGTGGGTATTTTGTGCGTGATTCAAGAATATGTGATGCCTTGGACTTTGCATTTGTTCACCAAATAAACGCTGTACAACGTTCAAAAGCCTGCTTAGTCCTCTAAGCAGGATTTTTGATTTTACAGGCCGCTTATGTCTTTCTTAGCATGCCATAAACACATTTATTTGCTGCACAGGCTGTAAAATGTCGCATCTCAACCCAAATGTGTCGCATCAAAACCATCTGCATTCCTCATCGCCACAGTATGCTTTCGCGCTATAAAAACAGACGCCAAAAGTATGAAACACTGACTGGCTCTGTGTTTTAATCCCTAGGCTGCATCCAAAATCAGCCCATTCCCATCATACTAAGAACACACCATGCACACAAAACTGAAACTGTTAAGCCTGAGCAGCTTGCTCGCCCTCTCTCATTACGCCCAAGCCGATTGGGTAGACGATGCCGTCGCAGCCAACAATGAACACGTGATTCAATTGCGCGAACACATCCACCAACACCCAGAGCTGGGCAACATCGAATTTGAAACCTCCAAACTGGTGCAAAAAGAGCTCAAATCTTACGGCATAGAAGTCAAAACAGGCTATGCCAAAACAGGCGTGATAGGCATCTTAAAAGGCGCGAAACCAGGCCCCGTGATAGCGATGCGCGCCGATATGGATGCTTTGCCCATGGCCGAAAAAACCGGCTTGGCTTACGCCAGTAAAGCCAAAGCCATGTACCAAGGCAAAGAATCGCCCGTGATGCATGCCTGCGGCCACGATGCCCACACCGCCATGCTCTTGGGCGCGGCCAAAGTCTTGGCGCAAAACAAGCAAGAATTGGCAGGCACGGTGGTGTTTGTGTTCCAGCCGGCTGAAGAAGGCGGTGCCGACATCGACAATTTTGCCCACCCTGAAACCATAGGTGCTCGCAAAATGATGAGCGACGGTGCTTTGAACAATCCCAAGCCAGAAGTCATGTTTGGCCAACACGTGATGGCAGGCATGCGCAGCGGCGAATACGCTTACAAAGCAGGCGCAGCACTCAACAGCGCCGATGGTTTTGAAATCAAGGTTACTGGCAAGCAAGTACACGGTTCCATGCCTTGGAAAGGCCGCGACCCGATTGTGGCCGCAGCCAGCATGATTACCCAAGCGCAAACCTTGGTCAGCCGCCGCGCCGACATCAGCAAAGGCATGGGCGTGGTGTCGTTTGGCAACATACACGCAGGCACTGCCGACAACATCATCCCTGAAGAAGTGACCATGGGCGGCACCATACGCAGCAACCATCCCGATGTACGCAATGCCTTGGTAGATGGCTTGCCTGAAATCATCAACAACGTCGCCAAAGCCAATGACGTGACGGTTGAAGTGAAGCAATCGGCTTACGCACCCGTGACCATGAACGAGCCCAAACTCACCGAAGTGATGGTGGCCAGTTTGAACAAGGCCGCAGCTGGCAAAACCCATTTGCTGCCAACCAATCAAGCGCCAAGCGAAGACTTTGCGTTTTACGCGGAAAAAATCCCGTCTTTGTATGTGTTTTTAGGTGCCACGCCTGCGGGCCAAGATTTGAACAAAGCCGCCCCCAATCACAGCCCTGAGTTCATCGTGGACAACGCCACTTTGAAAACAGGCGTCAATGGCTTGGTGCGCATGGCTTTGGACTATCCGCAATACAGCGAACAAGTACAAACCAGTTGGAACCAAGCTCAGAAGGCAACAAAATAGGCTAAAAATAGACTATAGATTAAGACTCACATTCAAAAACCTGCTCTAAACCGCAGGTTTTTTATTTACAGGCCGCTTAAGCATCAAATTTTCATGGAATTGCGTGGATGCACCTGCTACATTGTGTGGGTTCTGGTGGTTTATTTGATGCTCAAACAAGGAGGTTGCATGGAAAAAATCGTGTTGTACACCCACCCTCAATCGCGCGGCCGCAATGTGGTGTGGATGTTGGAAGAATGTGGTGCCGAGTATGAAACCGTATTGATGAATTTTGGCGAAGATTTGCACTCACCCGCGTATTTGGCCGTCAATCCCATGGGCAAATTGCCAGCATTGAAATACGGCGACACGGTTATTACCGAAGCCTCCGCCATCATTACCTTCTTGGCAGACCTGTTTCCGCAAGCCCAACTGGCACCTGCGCAAGTCGATGGACAGCGTGGCGAGTATTACCGTTGGCTGTTTTACACGGCCAACAGTGTTGAAGCGGCCTTGATGGAAGTGGCTTTTCAATTCCCCATACAACCTGCTATGCGCAAATCTTTGGGCTATGGCAGCATGGAGCAAGTCATCGCAACACTGGATGGACAATTGAGCAAGCAATCTTATTTGCTGGGTGAGCATTTCCAAAGCTGTGATTTGCTGTTGGCAGGTTTGTTGATGTTTGCCATCCGCACAGGCACACTGTCGCCCACGCCAAACATGCAAGCCTATTTGGCTCGCATTACGGAACGGGCCGCATACCAAAAAATGCTGCAAATTGGCGAGAAGCAAATGGCTCAGTTATCGGCTTAAGCCATTTATTTTCAACACAGCAGCACGTGTCCGCAATACATCATTGCCGACACTTGCTGCTGTTCATCTTCAAGCATTCTTTGCCCATGTCTGTCTGAATTGTCTTTAAAACCGATACCCTCGCATGCCCCCCATTGTTTATAAACAAACCGTTTACAGGCCGCTTGAAACAGCACTGTTTGATTTCAAGCACAATAAACTACCGCAAGTACGATGTTTTAATCCTTCAAGCAGGCAAACTGTTTCCTGTCATCATTCATCGCCATACTGATTCTTAATCCGCCAAGCGCACTGAATCAGCATCCCGACACCAAACCGATGCGTCATATCACATGCCATGTGTCCCATTGTGTGCCGCTTGCCCAACCTGACAGACCACCATTTTTAAGGAATTTACCATGATGAAAAACTTGGCCATGCTCACCTTATTGGGCTTGTGTGCGGTGGTGCAAGCACAAAGCCAACACCATTTGGTCAATGGCATCACCTTGAACGACAGTTTGGCCAAAGTGCAACAGCAATTGGGCAAACCCAGCCGCCAAACCATGACCGAACCGAATGAGTGCAACGATGGCAAAGCCGACATGCAATTGCATTACTCAGGCATGGTGGTGACTTTATCGAAAGACGCGAAGAATCAATTTTTGGTGTCCAGCATAGACATCAACGCTCCCAGCCGCTTGGTTTCAGGCGTGGGCATTGGTGACAGTGCGGCCCAAGTCAAACGCGTCTTTGGCAGCGGAGAAACCAGCAACAATGTCATCGTGTATGATTTTGCTCCTCAATCGGGTCAAACCTACGAATTCACCTTGCGTGGCGGTAAAGTCAGCCACATCAAATTCAATTCTTATATGTGTTAGCACCACTTAACCATAACAAAGCGGCCTGTAATGGTTTACAGGCCGCTTATTTGTTCTCACATGCTGATTTCAAGCATGTTTATTTCATGAGTGCTTATTTGACATCTTGGCGCATATAGCGGCGCAAAAACCAAAATTGGCTGATCATGAACACCACCATCACAATGATGTCGCCAAACGCCGTGAACTCAGCCCAATACTCTTTCCACACAAAGGCAAACATCGCTTGTAAGAAGGCCATAAAGCAGAAGAACGCCACCCACACCCAATTGAGTTTCATCCATTGTTTGTCTGTCATCTCAAACACTTGCCCAAGCATTTTTTGAATGCCAGGCTGCCCACCCAAAAACAAGGGGCTCATGGCCATACCAAACGCAAACACCGCATTGATGATGGGCGCTTTCAAGCGGATGTAAAAATCGTCTTGGAAGGCCATGGTCAAGCCACCAAACACCACCGTCAACACCACCACCAACCATTGGCGTTTTTCCAAACTGAATTTTTGCAACACAAACATCAAGCCGTACACAATCAGCGTGGTAATCATCAAGCCTGTGGTGGCGGCGATGATGTGTTGATTGCCGGTGTGGTCAGTGGTTTTGTAGATATAGAAAAAAACGATTAACGGTATCCAGTCTAAAAACGGCTTTACCGCATCCAAGGCTTTTGCGTTCATGCTTGCGTATCAATAAAAATTAAACAGGCCGTATTGTAGCCTTAATTTAAGCCACTGCCGTCATCCATCTGCGTTAATTGCCGCAAAAATCGCAATTGTGCAAGTGCTCGAGCATGGGTACACTGTCGACAATTTTGTGAACGCGACACATAATTTTAACCTTTTTGACACATACTGATTTAATATCACCCCATCTGTCCCTTTGGCAAAACACTTTTATATCAGTGTTTTGGAGACAGAAATGCAGTGATACCTGTGTGTTAGCAATGCTTGAAGAAAGAATGGTATGAAAAAATGGCTGATGGCAGCATGTTTTTGGGGCTGTGTCAGTAGTGCACTGGCGAGCCTCAGCATGCCCACGGTAGAGGGCTTGGCCTTAGGCGAAACCCTCAACGCAACCAAAAAGAAATTGGGCAAACCTTTGCGCCAAAACTACTCCACCCCCAATGTGTGCAACAACGAATCACTTGATTTGCAATTGCACTACAAAGGCATGGTGGTGACTTTGATTGAATCCGCACGCCACCAATACATCGTCAGCGATGTGGTCATCACAGGCAAACCATGGAAACTCAATGGTGTCGGCATTGGTGACAACAGCACCACCGTCGAGCGCAAGTTTGGTCGCACCAAAACCAACAATGGCGTCATGCCTTACAATAAACGTGGCGAACCTTATGGCTTTGACTTCATCATGCACAAAGACAAAGTCAGCAAAATCAGCTACAACTCTTATTTGTGCTGAACCCAGCAACACAAAAGCGGCCTGTAAATGCTTACAGGCCGCTTTTTAATGTTTAAAACCGATTAAACGAATGAATTAACCGATTTGATTAAGCCGCGTATTAAGCGACTTGGGTTTGGTGCTCATCGCCTTGACGCTCACGAATCGCGCCCAAACGGTAAACGGTTTCACCTTGTTCAGCCAAGAATGCTTGGGCTTTGTCAGCGTCTTCAGCCGCCACGATTACCACCATGCCTATGCCACAGTTGAACGTGCGGTACATTTCTTGGGCTTCCACATTGCCTGCTTGTTGCAACCATTGGAACAACTTTGGCAATTCCCAAGCTTGGGCATTGATTTGCGCCACGGTGTTTTCAGGCAACACGCGTGGTACGTTTTCAGTGATGCCGCCGCCAGTGATGTGCGCCATGCCTTTGATGGTAAAGGCTTTCAACGCCGCCAACACAGGTTTCACATACAAGCGGGTCGGCGCAATGATGGCTTCACGCAAGGTCTTGTCGCCATCAAAGCCTGCCACGTCCAAATCTGGATTGTCGCGGGCAATGATTTTGCGCACCAAAGAATAACCATTGGAATGCGCGCCATTGGAAGCCAAGCCCAATACCACATCGCCAGCCACAATCGAGCGGCCATTGATGACTTGGTCTTTTTCAACCACGCCCACAGCAAAGCCTGCCAAATCGTATTCGCCTTCTGGATACATGCCAGGCATTTCAGCGGTTTCACCGCCGATCAATGCACAGCCTGATTCTTCACAGCCTTGGGCAATGCCTTTAATGACATCGGTAGCACGCGCCACATCCAATTTGCCGCAAGCGAAATAGTCTAAGAAGAACAATGGTTCAGCGCCTTGCACCAAAATGTCGTTCACGCTCATCGCCACCAAGTCTATGCCCACGGTGTCGTGTTTGTCCCAGTCAAACGCCAATTTCAATTTGGTGCCCACACCATCCGTGCCTGAAACCAATACCGGATTTTGGTATTTTTTGCTGATTTCCACCAAAGCACCAAAACCACCCAAATCGCCCAATACTTCAGGACGCATGGTGCGTTTTGCAAACGGCTTGATGTTTTCAACCAATTGATCGCCAGCGTCGATATCGACACCAGCATCGCGATAACTTAAAGAGTCGCTCATGAATGACAAATTTCCTAATGAGTGCCTAAAGGTAGGCGGCCTGAAAGAGTCGCTATTTTAACCGATTATGGCGA
>RRZT011919236.1_pt1 | contig 15356 bp, 17 predicted proteins | sample 2165551 | NCBI WGS metagenome assembly RRZT01 (sample SAMN10456910, study PRJNA506462) | wastewater metagenome | biome: wastewater; feature: sludge; material: wastewater sludge; isolation source: wastewater sludge with Escherichia coli K12::gfp cells carrying plasmid... | place: USA: Moscow, Idaho... | reverse complement strand
CGCCGCGCCCGTTGCTCATGTTTTGATAGCTGTCGGCGCTTTCTGCATAAGCGCTGAAGCCCGATTTGGTTCATATTCCGGGGCGGCACGTTCGGCACCTTCGCCGACAGCTCCGCAGCCCCAACGCCGATAGGATTCGATTCACCATGGCCACCACGCATTTCGGTTACCAGTCGGTCGACGAGCAGGACAAGGCGCGCCGCGTGCGCGGCGTGTTCGACTCGGTCGCCGGCAAGTACGACCTGATGAACGACCTCATGTCGGGCGGGCGGCACCGCGCCTGGAAGGCCTACACCGTGATGGTGGCCAACCTGCGCGAGGGCCAGCGCGTGCTCGACATCGCCGGCGGCACGGGCGATTTGGCGCTGGCCTTCAGCAAGAAGGTGGGCACAACCGGCCAGGTGGTGCACACCGACATCAACGAAGCCATGCTGCGCACAGGGCGCGACCGCTTGCTGGATGCCGGCGTCATCCTGCCCACCGTGGTGTGCGATGCCGAGAAACTGCCTTTTCCCGACGGCCATTTCGACGTCGTCAGCGTCGCCTTCGGCCTGCGCAACATGACCCACAAGGACGCCGCCCTGCGCGAAATGGCCCGCGTGCTGAAGCCCGGCGGCAAGCTGCTGGTGCTGGAGTTCTCGCAGGTCGCCGGGCCGCTGCGCAAGGCCTACGACCTGTATTCCTTCAAGGTGCTGCCGCGCCTGGGCAGCCTGGTGGCCGGCGACGCCGAGAGCTACCGCTACCTGGCCGAATCCATCCGCATGCACCCCAATCAGCAGGAACTAAAAGCGCTGATGAAGTCCAACGGCTTCGGCCATGTCGATTTCCACAACATGACGGCGGGGGTTGTAGCGCTTCATGTTGGCCTCAAATGCAGTTAGGCCTTATAAATCGTCTGGTCCAGTCCAACCTTTATTGATCACAGGAGATTTCGTCGGATGAAACTGAGTCACATTGCTTCGCGTCTCTTCACGCTGCTGCTCGCAGTCGTGTTGGTCGGCGTGTTCACGTTCGATGCCGAGGCGCGGCGCTTGGGTGGCGGCAAATCCATGGGCCGCCAGTCCAGCAATGTGACGCAGCGCCAGGCCACGCCGCCCGCCGCGGCACCGGGCAACCCGTCGCAATCGGCCGCCACCGCGGGCGCGGCTGGCGCCGGCACCGCAGCCGCTGGCGCCGCCGCGCGCAAGCCCTGGGGCGCCATGGTCGGTGGCCTGGCCGCCGGCCTGGGCCTGGCTTGGCTGGCGCATTCGCTCGGCCTGGGCCCGGCGTTCGCCAACTTCCTGCTGTTCATGCTGCTGGGCGTGGTGATCCTGGCCGTCATCGGCATGATCCGCCGCTCGCGTGCGGGCGCCCAGGGCCAGGGGCTGGCCTATCAGGGCGCCGGTGCGGCCAACCCGGTCACGCCGCGCCAGTACAACCCCACCAAGGTCGGCAACGACGCCTCGGCCCGCCCCTGGGAAGGCCAGGCGGCGCAGTTCGACGCCGGCGCCGCCGGTGCAGCGGGCGGCTCGATGATCGGCTCGGCCCTGAGCGGCTCGCAAAGCTGGGGCGTGCCGGCCGACTTCGACATCGCCGGCTTCACCGAGGCCGCCAAGCGCAACTTCATCACCCTGCAGGACGCCTGGGACCGCTCCGACATCCCGGCCCTGCGCGCCATGATGACCGACGACATGCTGACCGAGATCCAGTCGCAGTTGGCCGAGCGCGAGCGCACCGCCACGCCGGGCCAGGTCAACAAGACCGACGTGGTGATGCTGGAGGCGCAGCTGTTGGGCATCGAGGAACTGGATGACGCCTACATGGCCAGCGTCGAGTTCAGCGGCATGATCCGCGAAGAGCCCTCCGCCGGCCCGAGCCCGTTCCGCGAGGTCTGGAACATGACCAAGCCGCGCAGCGGCCGTGGCGGCTGGCTGGTGGCCGGGGTGCAGGCGCTGCAATGACCGCCGGGCCTGCCGGCCCGGCATGACCTTGCCGCTGCGCGGCATCGATGACGGCGCTGCGCGCCATGATCACAAAGGCCCGCTGATCGCGGGCCTTTTCCTTTTGTCATTGACGCCGCGTGGCGGCGACGTCAGCGCGCGAAGCGCGGTCATTTGTCATCAATAATCGGACACCATGGCAACACAGTCCCCCTTTTCCATGCTGGCCGACGCCCTCGGCAAGCTCACCGAGAACCTCAAGGCCCCCACCTGGCTGGTCGACGAGGCGCAGCAGCGCCTGGTGCTGTTCCTGAACCACGTGCTGATGCAGGAGCCCGAGGCGCAGGCGCGTCTGGCGCGCCAGAAAGGGCGCGTGGTGCGCCTGCAGTGGCGCGATTTCAGCATGCAGCTGGCGGCCACGCCGGCCGGGCTGTGGGAGCTGGCACCGGCGGCCACGCCCGACCTGCTGCTCACCGTCACCGACACCTCGCCGCTGGACCTGGCAAAGAACGCCCTCAAGGGCGACAAGCCCGGCGTGCGCATCGAGGGCGACGTGCAGTTCGCCGGCGAGGTGAACTGGCTGATCGAGCACGTGCGCTGGGACGCCGAGGAAGACCTGTCGCGTTTCATCGGTGACGCGCCGGCCCACACCATCGCCAACATCGGCCGCGGCATGGCGCAGGCCCTGCGCAACTTCGTCGGCAAGCTGCCCGGTCAGGACAAGGCCGGTTCATGAGGCGTTTTCTGCGCGCCACCACCATCGTGTGGGTGGCCCTGCGCTACGGGCTGGACGAGCTGGTGCTGACCAGCTTCCGCCATCCGTGGTTGCGGCTGATCGCGCGCATCGCTTCCATCGGGCGCGACCTGTCGGCCCCGCGCGGGCAGCGCCTGCGCGAGGCGCTGGAGCGCCTGGGCCCCATCTTCGTCAAGTTCGGCCAGGTGCTGTCGACCCGGCGCGATCTGCTGCCGGCCGACATCGCCGACGAGCTGGCGCTGCTGCAGGACCGCGTGCCGCCCTTTCCCGGCGACGAGGCGGTGGTGATCATCGAGCGCGCCTTCGGCCAGCCGATCGACGCGCTGTTCACCAGCTTCGACCGCGCGCCGGTGGCCAGCGCCTCGATCGCGCAGGTGCACTTCGCCATCACCACCGACAAGCACGGCCGCGAGCGCGAAGTCGCCGTCAAGGTGCTGCGCCCCGGCATGCTGAAGGTGATCGACCAGGATCTGGCGCTGATCCGCATGATGGCCGGCTGGGTGGAACGCCTGGCGCCCGACGGCCGGCGCCTGAAGCCGCGCGAGGTGGCGGCCGAGTTCGACAAGTACCTGCACGACGAGCTGGACCTGGTGCGCGAGGCCGCCAGCGCCGCGCAGCTGCGGCGCAACATGGCCGACGTGGGGCTGGTGCTGATCCCCGAGATGTTCTGGGACATGATCCGCCCCGAGGTGCTGGTGATGGAGCGCATGAAGGGCGTGCCCGTCAACCAGATCGAGCGCCTGCGCGCCGCCGGCGTCGACATCCCCAAGCTGGCGCGCGACGGCGTCACCATCTTCTTCACCCAGGTGTTCCGCGACGGCTTCTTCCATGCCGACATGCACCCGGGCAACATCATGGTCAGCGTGGAGCCGGCCACCTTCGGGCGCTACATCTCGGTGGACTTCGGCATCGTCGGCACGCTGACGCAGGTCGACAAGGAATACCTGGCGCAGAACTTCGCCGCCTTCTTCCGCCGCGATTACAAGCGCGTGGCCGAGCTGCACGTCGAAAGCGGCTGGGTGCCGGCCGACACGCGCATCGACGAGCTGGAGGCCGGCATCCGCAGCGTGTGCGAGCCGTACTTCGACCGGCCGCTGAAGGACATCTCGCTCGGCATGGTGCTGCTGCGGCTGTTCCAGATCTCGCGCCGCTTCAACGTCGTCATCCAGCCGCAACTGGTGCTGCTGCAGAAGACGCTGCTGAACGTGGAAGGCCTGGGCCGCCAGCTCGACCCCGACCTGGACCTGTGGGCCACGGCCAAGCCGTTTTTAGAGAAGTGGATGCTCGAGCAGATCGGCCCGCGCCGCTTCTGGACCGAACTGAAGGACCAGGCGCCGTATTACGCCAAGATGCTGCCCGACCTGCCGCGCCTGCTGCACGGCTACCTGCAGCAGCGGCCGATGGACGATCTGCGGCAGGAGCTGCGCGAGCTGGTGCGCGAGCAGCAGCGCACCAACAGCCTGCTGCAGAAGATCGTCTACGGCGGCATCGGCTTCGCGCTGGGGCTGATCGTGATGCAGATCGTGGTGCGCGTGCGGCTGTTCTAGCCACCAGAGCTGCAATCAAAATAGTAGCTGCTTGCGCTCGTCCACAAATGTTTTCAGGTTGAAATGACCCTGAAACCCTTGATGGACAAGCGCCGGCAGCTCTTTTTTTTGATTTATCCAACACTTGGCCGCCGCCTGTCTCCCAACGGCGCGCGCCGCGGGGCGATCAGGGGATAATCCGCCGTTTTTCGAGCCACACCAGCGGAGGGGGAAGGCCGTGCTGATCAGCTTCATCGTCCTGTACCTGATGGCGTCGATCGCCATCGGCCTGTACGCCGCCACGCGGGTGAAGAACACGGCCGACTACGCCGTGGCCGGCCGCAGCCTGCCGCTGGCCGTGGTCATCGCCACCACCTTCGCCACCTGGTTCGGCTCCGAGACGGTGCTGGGCGTGCCGGGCCAGTTCGTCAAGGAGAACCTGGGCGGCATCGTCGAAGACCCGTTCGGTGCCGGCATGTGCCTGATCCTGGTGGGCTTCTTCTTCGCGCGCAAGCTGTACCGGCGCAACATCATCACCATCGGCGACTACTACCGCCAGCGCTACGGCGCGCTGATCGAGGTGCTGTGCTCCATCATCATCATCTTCAGCTACCTAGGGTGGGTGGGCGCGCAGGTCACGGCGCTGGGGCTGGTGTTCAACCTGCTCAGCCAGGGCGCCATCAGCGTGGCCTGGGGCATGGCCATCGGCACGCTGGTGGTGCTGGTCTACACGCTGTACGGCGGCATGTGGTCGGTGGCGCTGACCGACTTCGTGCAGATGATCGTCATCACCGTCGGCCTGCTGGCCATCGCCTGGTTCGCGGCCGGCATGGCCGGTGGCGCCGACAAGGTGATCGACTACGCCGCGCGCGAGGGCAAGTTCCAGTTCCTGCCCACCGGCGGGCTGAAGGAGTGGCTGTTCTTCATCGGCGCGGCCATCACCATGATGCTGGGCTCGGTGCCGCAGCAGGACGTGTTCCAGCGCGTCATGTCGTCGAAGGACGAAGACACCGCGGTGCGCGGGCCCATCATCGGCGGCGCGCTCTACATCCTGTTCGCCTTCGTGCCCATGTTCGTCGTGGTGGCGGCGCTGATGGTGCTGCCCGAAACCCAGGGCATGCTGGCCGACGACCCGCAGCGCGTGCTGCCCACACTGGTGCTGGAGCACATGCCGGTGGTGCTGCAGGTGGCCTTCTTCGGTGCGCTGCTGTCGGCCATCATGTCGACCGCCTCGGCCACCATGCTGGCGCCGTCGACGACCTTCGTCGAGAACATCCTGCGCAACCTGCGCCCCGGCATGAGCGACCAGCAGACGCTGAAGGCCATGCGCATCAGCGTGCTGGTGTTCACGGTGTGCGTGCTGGTCTACTCCATCACCATGGAGGGTTCGTCCATTTACGAACTGGTGGCCGGCGCCTACCAGGTGCCGCTGGTCGGCGCCTTCGTGCCGCTGGCGTTCGGGGTGTACTGGAAGCGCGCCACCACCCAGGGCGCGCTGCTGGCGGTGGTGATGGGCCTCGGCGTGTGGCTGCTGTGGGTGGCCAGCCCGATGCTGCACGAAGCCTTCCCGCAGCAGTTGGCCGGCGTGCTGGCGGCCATCACCGGCATGGTGGGCGGCTCGCTGGCGCCGCAGTTCGTGGCCGACCACAAGGGGCACACCCACCATTACGAAGGCAGCCCGGCCGGCAGCGCGGTCTGACGCGGGGGCAGGGGCGCGGCTCGGCTAGGCGGCGCCGCAGCGAGGGGCGGCACCTATAATTGAGGGTTTTTTCCCGGATGCACCCGCCATGCCCATCTACGCGTACAAGTGCGCATCCTGCGGCTTTGCCAAGGATGTGCTGCAGAAGATCTCCGATGCCCCGCTGACGGTGTGCCCGTCCTGCGGCGAATCCGCGTTCAGCAAGCAGCTCACGGCCGCGGGCTTCCAGCTCAAGGGTTCGGGCTGGTACGTCACGGACTTCCGCGACGGCGGCAAGGGCGCCAGTGCCGGCGCCGGCACGGCCGCTGCGGCCGATGGTGCCGTCAAGTCCGATGCCCCGGCGCCCGCGCCGGCCCCCGCGGCCAGCCCGGCGCCGGCCTCGGGTGGCAGCTCGGGCAGCGGCAGCGCCGGCAGCTGATCGCCGCGTCGCAGCACCCCATCCCATGATGTCCCGCCTGCGGCAATACTTCATCACCGGCCTGCTGGTGTGGTTGCCCGTGGGCGTCACGGTGTGGGTGCTGCTGTGGCTTGTCGGCATCCTGGACAGCATCTTCCTCGGCGTGCTGGCGGCGGTCGAGGCGGTGGTGCCCGGCCTCACGCCGCTGGCCGATCAGCTGCGGCGCATCCCCGGCCTGGGGGTGATCCTGGTGGCGGTGGTGGTGGTGAGCACGGGCCTGTTCGTGGCCAACATGTTCGGCCAGTGGTGGCTGCGCCAGTGGGAGCGGCTGATGCACCGCATTCCGGTGGTGCGCAGCATCTATTCCAGCGTCAAGCAGGTGTCGGACACGCTGTTCTCCGGCTCGGGGCAGGCGTTCTCGAAGGCGCTGCTCATCCAGTACCCGCGCCAGGGCGCCTGGACCATCGCCTTCCTGACCGGCAAGCCCGGCGGCGAGGTGGCGCGCCATCTCGACGGCGACTACATCAGCGTCTACGTGCCGACCACGCCCAACCCCACGTCCGGCTTCTTCCTGATGGTGCCGCGCGCCGACGTGGTGGAGCTCAAGATGTCGGTGGACGAGGCGCTCAAGTACATCATCTCCATGGGCGTCGTGGTGCCGCCGCTGCGCGAGCCGCGCCCCGGCGATCCCGTGCCCGCGCCCCAGGTGCCGGGCGTCACGGGGCCGCTGCATCCGCCCGCTACAACGCCCCCGGCGGCGCCTGATGCCACCACCACCTTGCCGGAGGCCGCGGCCGCCCGGCCCGAACCCTGAACATTCTTTTCGAAAGCCAGCCATGTCCATGCGATCCCATTACTGCGGCCTCGTCACCGAGGCACTGACCGGCCAGACCGTGACCCTGTGCGGCTGGGTCAACCGCCGGCGCGACCACGGCGGCGTGATCTTCGTCGACCTGCGCGACCGCGAGGGCTACGTGCAGGTGGTGTGCGACCCCGACCGCCCCGAGATGTTCAAGATCGCCGAAGACCTGCGCAACGAGTTCTGCGTGCAGATCACCGGCCTGGTGCGTGCGCGGCCCGAGGGCACCACCAACGACAACCTCAAGAGCGGCAAGATCGAGGTGCTGTGCCACGAACTGAAGGTGCTGAACGCATCGGTCACGCCGCCGTTCCAGCTCGACGACGAGAATCTGTCGGAAACCACGCGCCTCACGCACCGCGTGCTCGACCTGCGCCGCCCCTACATGCAGAACAACCTGATGCTGCGCTACAAGGTGGCGATGGAAGTGCGCAAGTTTCTGGACGAGCACGGCTTCATCGACATCGAGACGCCCATGCTCACCAAGAGCACGCCCGAAGGCGCGCGCGACTACCTTGTCCCGAGCCGCGTGCACGAGGGCCATTTCTTCGCGCTGCCGCAGTCGCCGCAGCTGTTCAAGCAGTTGCTGATGGTGGCCGGCTACGACCGCTACTACCAGATCACCAAGTGCTTCCGCGACGAAGACCTGCGCGCCGACCGCCAGCCGGAATTCACGCAGATCGACATCGAGACCTCTTTCCTCGGCGAGCAGGAAATCCGCGATCTGTTCCAGCGCATGATCACGCACGTCTTCCAGAAGACGATGAACGTGGAGCTGGGCGAATTCCCGGTCATGCCCTATGCCGAGGCGATGCACAAATACGGCTCCGACAAGCCCGACCTGCGCGTGAAGCTCGAGTTCACCGAACTCACAGACGTGATGAAGGACGTCGACTTCAAGGTCTTCAGCGGCCCGGCGACGACGCCCGGCGGTCGCGTGGTCGCGCTGCGCGTGCCGGGCGGCAGCGAGATCAGCCGCAGCGAGATCGATGGCTACACCGAGTTCGTCAAGATCTACGGCGCCAAGGGTCTGGCGTGGATCAAGGTCAACGACGTGGCGGCCGGCCGCGAAGGGCTGCAGTCGCCCATCGTTAAGAACCTGCACGACGCGGCCATCGCGACCATTCTGGAGCGCACCGGTGCGCAGAACGGCGACATCCTGTTCTTTGGCGCCGACAAGGCCAAGGTCGTCAACGACGCCATCGGCGCGCTGCGCCTGAAAATCGGCCATGGCGAGTTGGCCAAGAAGACGGGCTTGTTCGAAGACCGTTGGGCGCCACTGTGGGTGGTCGACTTCCCGATGTTCGAGTTCGACGAGGACGACCACCGCTGGAACGCCGTGCACCACCCGTTCACCGCGCCCAAGGACGGGCACGAGGACTACATGGACTCGGACCCCGGCAAGTGCGTCGCCAAGGCCTACGACATGGTGCTGAACGGTTGGGAGCTGGGCGGCGGCTCGGTGCGTATCCACCGCGCCGACGTGCAGAGCAAGGTGTTCGACGCGCTCAAGATTTCGCCCGAAGATGCGCAGCTCAAGTTCGGCTTCTTGCTCGACGCGCTGCAGTACGGCGCGCCGCCGCACGGCGGCCTGGCGTTTGGCCTCGACCGCCTGGTCACGCTGATGACCAAGGCCGAGTCGATCCGCGACGTGATCGCCTTCCCCAAGACCCAGCGCGCGCAAGACTTGCTGACGCAGGCGCCCAGCCCGGTCGACGAGAAGCAACTGCGCGAATTGCACATCCGCTTGCGCAACGCGACGCCGGCCTGAACGCGGCCGCGCCTCGGCTTGGATGCCGTCCTACGCGGTGCGCGCGGGCGGTCTGCTAGCATGGGGTTTCTCATCAGGAGCATCCCATGTCATATACCTCTCATCTCGTCGATTCGGCCACCGAAACCAAGGACCAGCTGGTCTCCAACCTGCGCCGCGTGGTCTCCGACGCGGAAGATCTGCTGGCGGCCACCGCCGGCCAGACCGATTCCAAGATCACCGAATTGCGTGCCCGCGCAAAGGAAAACCTGTCGATGGCGCGCGAGAAGCTGGCCGATGCCGACGCCGTGGTGCGCGCCCGCGCCCGGCAGGCCGCAGCGGTGACCGACGAGTACGTGCACGACAACCCATGGTCGTCGATTGGCGCCGCCGCGGCGCTGGGCATTTTGATCGGCGTGCTGCTTGGCCGTCGCTAATTGTTTCGTTTCCTCTCGCCATGAGCCTGCCTACATCCGACGCCAGCACCGCCGCGCGCGTGCGCGGCCTGCTGGCCGATGTGATCGAGCTGGCTCAGGTGCGATTCGAGCTGTTCACGGTCGAAGCGCGTGAAGAACTGGCGCGTCTGGCCGGCATGGCGGTCATGGGCGCGCTGGCGGTGGTGTTCGTCAGCTTCGGGCTGATCTTTCTGGCCATCTTCCTGACAGTGCTGCTGTGGGACACGCACCGCGTGCTGGCGCTCGGCATCTTCACCTCGCTGTTTCTGGGCGGCGGCCTGGTGCTGGCGCTGCTGGCGTGGAACAAGGCCAAGCAGGGTTTTCGCATGTTTGGCGCCACGCGCTCCGAGTTGCAGCGCGATCAGGACAGGCTTCGCACGTCATGAAGGACGATCCCAGCCTCAACCTGGCCACGCGGCGCGAGCAATTGCGCCTGCGCTCGGCGCAGTTGCGCGAGCAGATTGCCGTGCGCAGCCAGGTGTTCCAGCCCGCGTTTCGGGCCACCGACCGCGTACGCGGCGGCGTGCGCAGTGTGCGCGGCGTGCGGGATAACCGGGCGCTGCTCATGCTGGGCGGCGCGGCTTTGGCGGGCGCCTTGCTGGTGCGCCCGCGCGCGGCGCTGCAACTGGGCATCCGCGCCTGGTCGGGCTGGCAGGTGTACCGCCGCATGCGGCCGCTGGTCAACAGCGTGTTGCGCCAGCTGGGTTGATTGTCGGCGGCGGCGCGTCCGCGAAGTATGGCCACGCACGCGAAGTCAAAAAGCCATGCTCAAGCCCTTCAAGATCCCCGAATCGGTGCTGGTCGTGGTGCACACGGCGGCGCTTGATGTGCTGCTGATCCGGCGTGCCGACGCTGGCGCGGATGAATTCTGGCAATCGGTTACCGGCAGCAAGGACGCGCTGGACGAACCCCTGGCGGACACCGCGGCGCGCGAAGTGGGCGAAGAAACCGGCATCGACGCGCTTGGCCCCGATTGCGCGCTGACCGACTGGCGCATCGAGAACCTGTACGACATCTACCCGCGCTGGCAGGCGCGCTACGCGCCCGGCATCACGCGCAACCGCGAGCACGTTTTTGGGCTGTGCGTGCCGCCCGGCATGCCGGTGCTGCTGAACCCGCGCGAGCATTCCGCCTTCGTCTGGCTGCCGTACCGCGAGGCGGCCGACCGCTGCTTTTCGCCCTCCAACGCCGAGGCGTGCCTGCTGCTGCCGCGTTTTTCCAAGGTGACCGCATGACGGCAGATTCGAGTTTTGGCGAGCCGCACGACATCCTGCGGGTGGCCACCTACAACATCCACAAGGGCGTGCAAGGTGTGGGGCCTACGCGCCGGCTGGAGATTCACAACCTGGCGCTGGCCATCGAGACGCTGGATGCCGACATCGTCTGCTTGCAGGAAGTGCGGCAAGGCAATCGCAAAGAGGCGAGCTATTTCAGCGGCTGGCCCGAGCAGCCGCAGGCCGAGTTTCTGGCGCCTGAAGGGTATGAGGCGGTCTACCGCTCCAACGCCGTGACCAAGCACGGCGAGCACGGCAACGCGCTGCTGTCGCGCTGGCCGGTCATCGAGTGCCGGCACGAAGACATGTCGGACCACCGCTTCGAGCAGCGCGGCCTGCTGCACGCCAAGCTGCTGGTGGCGGGCGTGACGTTGCACGCCATCGTGGTGCATTTCGGGCTGATTCCGTCCAGCCGCGTGCGCCAGACCGCCCACCTCAAGGCCTACATCGCGCGCGAGATTCCGCTCGACGAGCCGGTCGTGGTGGCGGGCGACTTCAACGACTGGGGCACGCGCGTGCGGCGGCTGCTGCGCGTTGATTCGCTGCACGCCTTCGAGGGGCCGCGCACGCTGACCTACCCCTCGCGCTATCCGGTGGCGCAGCTCGACCACATCTACGCCCGCGGCCTGCGTCCCTTGAGCCTAGCGGCGCCGCGAGGGCGCGTGTGGAGCCGCATGTCCGACCACTTGCCGCTGATCGCCGAATTCAATCTGCCGCAGTAGAAGGCTACAAAAAGTAGAGCTGCCTGCGCTTGTCTGGCAAGCGCTGCACGGCATTTCGATGACGAAAAAACTTTCGCTGCGCGCCATGACGAAATGACCGGACGCTCCGACATGCCGCGCAGCGCCGTCATCGATGGCGTCAGCCGAGATCATGCGCCGTCAGGCGCGTCATCAAAATTCATAGCTGCTCGCGCTTGTCCAACAAGCGCCAGCGGCTGATTCAACGAAAAAACCCTTTGCTGCTACCATCGGTGCGCTCATGAAAGCTTCTCCCGATCTCCCCGCGGCGGCCGACGCCTCCGACGAAGGCACGCCCGTCTCGGTCAGGATTCGCGAGCGCCTGCAGGCGGCGCGCCGCCGCTTCAACGCCAACGACAACATCGCCGATTTCATCGAACCCGGCGAGCTGGAAAAACTGCTGGACGAAGTCACGGCCAAGATGGAAGGCGTGCTCGACAGCATGGTGATCGACACCGGGCGCGACCACAACACCGCCAACACCGCGCGCCGCGTGGCCAAGATGTATGTCAACGAGGTGTTCAAGGGCCGCTACGTCAAGCCACCCGAGATCACCGAGTTTCCCAACGCCGAGCGCCTGAACGAGCTGATGATCGTCGGCCCCATCACCGTGCGCTCGGCCTGCAGCCACCACTTCTGTCCGGTCATTGGCAAGCTGTGGATCGGCGTGATGCCCAACGAACGCACCAACGTCATCGGCCTTTCAAAGTACGCGCGCCTGGCCGAGTGGATCATGGGCCGCCCGCAGATTCAGGAAGAAGCCGTGGTGCAGCTGGCCGACTTGATCCAGCAAAAGACCAAGCCCGACGGCCTGGCGCTGGTGATGGAGGCCACGCACTTCTGCATGGCCTGGCGCGGCGTGAAGGACATGGACAGCAAGATGATCAACTCGGTCATGCGCGGGGTGTTCCTGAAGGACATGAACCTGCGGCGCGAATTCCTTTCCCTCATTCCCCAGAAGACTTAACCTAGGAACGGCAAATGACCGCTTCCATACCTCCATCAATGCTTCTTGTGATTAACGTTCTTGACTTCGCTGACGTTCCCGTTTTGGGTGAGCGCGCTACGTGCCCGATCGCACCGCGCTGGCCGCGCCATGCAGCGTTGCTCGTCCTTGCAGGCAGTGGCCTGCCGCGTACTCGCGCCTTGCCTGACACGACCATCCCGGCACGCTCGGGCCCGTTCATCTGCCGTTTCTAGGTTAAGCATGCTCGTCCGTCTGCTTTACGCCAGCCGCGCCGTCGACACCACGCCGGCCGCCATCGAAGCCATCTGCGCCAGCGCGCGCCAGCACAACGCCGAGCACGGCGTCACGGGCGTGCTGGTCTATGGTGGCGGCATCTTCATGCAAGCCATCGAGGGCGGCCGCCAGACGATCAGCGACCTGTACGGCGTGATCCAGAGGGACGGTCGCCACCAGGATGTGGTGCTGCTGCATTACGAAGAGATCGCCGAGCGCCGCTTCGGCGGCTGGACCATGGGGCTGGTCAACACCAGCCGCATCAACCCCAGCACCTTGCTCAAGTACAGCGAACGCGCCGAGCTGAACCCTTATGCTGTCTCTGGCCGCGTGTCGATGGCGCTGATCGACGAGCTGATGGCCACGGCCTCGATCGTCGGGCACACCTGAGCCGCGCGGCGCGCGCAGCGGCCCATCAAATCAGCGCGGCTGCCAAGTCGGCCGGTTCGTCGCCGGTCGAGCGCAGCGCGCTCAGCGCCTCGGCGTCGGTGCGGTGCAAGCGCAGCCCGGCGCGCGCGTTCAGCAGGCCGGCGCGCGCCAGCGGCTGCTCCACCGGCAATTTCAGGCCCACCAGATGGAAGGCGATGTGCTGCCCCATCAGGTGCGCGGCCAGCTTGCCAAAGGTTTCCACGCCCGTCGCGTCAATGCGGTTAACAGGTTGCATGAACAGCGCCAGGTGCCGCGTGTCGGGGTTCAGGGTCAGCGCATCCTGCACCGCGCGCTCGAAGGCGGCGGCGGTGGCAAAGTCGAGCGCGGCGTCCATGCGCAGCGCCAGCACGCGCGGCGCGATGGGCGGCAGGCGCCACAGCGTGCGGCTGCGCAGGCTGCCGTCCGGGTGCTCGCCCACTTCCAGGATGCGTGGGTGCAGGTGCTGGTACAGAAAGTGGCTGAGCGACATCAGCACGCCCGCCAGCACGCCCCAGTACAGCGCCGGTGCCGCCAGCAGCGTGACGACAAAGGTGACCGCGGCGATCACCGCCTCCAGCCGCGACACCTGCCACAACCTGCCAAACTCGCGCGGCTTGAGCAACCCATAGACGGTGGCCACCACAATCGCCGCCAGCACCGCCTGCGGCACGTGCCGCAACACCGGTGTGAAGACCAACAGCGCCAGCCCGACCACGACGGCCGAGAAGATGCTGGCCCAGCCCGTCTTGGCGCCCGCGTACAGGTTGAGCGCCGAGCGCGAGAAGGACGAGCTGGTCGGAAAAGCGCCCGACAGGCCAGAGGCCAGCTTGGCCAGCCCTTGGCCGATCAGGTCCTGGTTCTGGTCCCAGCGCGCACCACGCGCCGCGCTGTCCACCTTGGCGCTGGAAGCGGTTTCGAGAAAGCTCACCAGCGTGATGATGAGCGTCGGCATCACCAGTTGCCCCAGCGTCGCCCAGCCCGGCCAGTGCGGCACGAACAAGCCCGGCAGGCCCTGCGGCAGCGGCCCGACCACGGCGCCGCCTTGCGCAGCGTAGGGCGTGAAGGCGCTCACGGCCGCCGCCACCAGCACCACGACCAGCACGCCCGGAAAGCTGGGCTTGAGCCGCCGCGCCACCACCAGCAGCGCCAGCGCGCCGATGCCGAATGCAGCGGACGCCCAATGCGCACCCGTCAAACGCGCTGCCCAATCGCCGTCTTTCGGCAGCCCGAGCAGCGCCGGCAACTGCGAAAAAATGATGAGCACCGCCGCGCCTTGGGTGAAGGCCATCAGCACCGGCGCCGTCACCAGGTTGAGCAGCCAACCGGCCTGTACCGCGCCCAGCGCGATCTGCAGCGCGCCGGTCAGCAGCGCCAGCCACACCGCCAGGTTGACCCATTCCGCGCTGCCAGGCGCCGCCAGCCCGGTGAGCGAAGCCGCCACCAGCAGCGACGACAAGGCCGTCGGCCCCACCGACAGGCGCGGCGAAGCCGAGAACAGCGCCGCCACCAGCGCCGGCAGCATCGAGGCGTAGATACCCGTCACCACCGGCATGCCGGCCAGCGCGGCGTAGGCCACGCCCTGCGGAATCACCATCAGCCCCACCGTGAGGCCCGCCAGCGCCTCGCCGCGCAGCAGCGCGCCGCTGGGGCGAGGCCAGTTCAGAAAGGGCAGGCGGCGGGCAAGGGCGCGGTGCATCGGGGGCGATGGTACGGCAGGCGGGGCATCGAACCAGGCAGCGTCAGCCCGCCAGGCCGTTCAGGCGTTAGACGACGACAATGATGAAAACGGGCGCCGTTGCGCGCGCCCCGAACCGGAGCCCCCCATGAACCGCCTTGCCCTCGTCGCGCTGTTCGCGTTGCTGCCCGCCGTGGCGGGCGCGCAGGCCATCCGCTGCAAAGACCCGGCCACCGGCAAGATTCTGTACACCGACCAGCCCTGCAAGGGCGGTGAACTGGTGGTGCCCCAGCGCAGCGAAGCCGACATAGCACGTGACGCCGCCAACGCCGCCGCCGCGCGTGAGCGCGAGCACGACCGCGCCGTTCAGCAGCGCGAGGAGCGTGCCTTGCAGCGCGAACAACTGCGCGCGCAGCAGGCTGCCCTGCCGCCGCCCGCGCCGCCGGCCGAAACCGAAGCCTGCCGCGCCGCACGCGCCGAAGCGGCGTTCCGCGCCGGCAGCTTTTCGGCCAGCGCGGAAGAAATCCGCACCGCGCGCTACAACGCCGCCCTGGCCTGCGGCCAGCAGCCGCCGGCCGACATCGTGGTGGTGCAGCCGCCGGAGCCGCTGTACCCGGTGCGCCGGCCGCCGCGCTTTGACGACCCGCGCCGCCCCCATCG
>RRZT010379467.1_pt1 | contig 15358 bp, 13 predicted proteins | sample 2165551 | NCBI WGS metagenome assembly RRZT01 (sample SAMN10456910, study PRJNA506462) | wastewater metagenome | biome: wastewater; feature: sludge; material: wastewater sludge; isolation source: wastewater sludge with Escherichia coli K12::gfp cells carrying plasmid... | place: USA: Moscow, Idaho... | reverse complement strand
CGCTGGTCCTGAGCTACCTGCTCACCGACAACCTGCGCTTTCTCAACGATGCGCTGATCATCAGCGACCAGGCCCGCCTGCGCATCGACAAACTGCACCACGACCTCACCGACCACCACGCTGAAAACTGGCTCTACGCGCCCTTCGCGCGCCTGATGCACGACACCCTCGCCTGGTCGCAGGACGCCATCGCCAAGCATCGGGCCGAACAGCCGAAAACCGCGCTGTGGCAGACGATACGCCGCGGCGACGAGCTGATGACGCGCACCAACATCAACTTCGCCCACCTCGCGCGCGAACACGAGCAGCACACCCAAACCCTGCGCCAGCGCGCGGCACGCATCGATCAGACCTCGCTCGGCATCACCACCCTGGGCATGGTCTGCGGGCTGCTGTTCTTCATTTTCGTCATCCTGCGCCTCAACCACCTGATCCGCGACCGCCAGAGCTTCCAGCGCGAACTGGCCGAAAGCGAACAACGCTACCGCACCCTCTCCGACTCGGGGCAGGCCTTGATCCGCACCTTCGACGCCGAGCGGCGCTGCGATTACGTCAACAAGGTCTGGCGCGAATTCACCGCCCACGCCCGGGGCGAAGACGAAGGCGAAGGCTGGCTCGCCGCGGTACACCCCGACGACCGCCAGGAGTTGCTCGAACTCATCGAGCAGGCCACCGCCCGGCGCGCCCGCTTCACCGCCGACTTCCGCCTGCGCCGCTACGACGGCGAATACCGCTGGTTCCGCGACCACGGCTGCCCGCGCTTTGCCAGCGACGACCAGTTCCTCGGCCACATCGTCTACAGCCTCGACATCACCGAACGCAAACTTTCGCGCGATGCCCTGCGCGAGAGCGAACAACGCTTCCGCAACCTGTTGCAGGAAGTTTCTTCGGTCGCCGTACAGGGGTTCGACGCGCACCTCGTCGTCCGCTACTGGAACAAGGCCTCGGAGAACCTTTACGGTTTTTCCGCCGACGAGGCGATCGGCCACCGCCTCACCGCACTGACCGTTCCGGCCGGAATGGTGCGCGAGATCGAGGACGACGTCGCCGACATGCTGCGCACCGGGCGCCCCACCCCGAGCATCGAACAGACCCTGCGGCGCAAGGATGGCTCGCTGGTCAACGTCATTTCCAGCCACACGGTGGTGCGTGTTCCCGGCCGGCCGCCGGAAATCTTCTGCCTGCAGATCGACATCACCGAACGGCGCAAGAACGAGGACGAACTCGAACGCTACCGCAATCACCTCGAAGTCCTGGTCGGCGAACGCACCCTGCAACTGGCCGAAGCCAAGGAAGCCGCCGAAGCCGCAAGCCGCGCCAAATCGAGCTTCCTGGCCAACATCAGCCACGAGATCCGGACCCCGATGAACGCCATCATCGGCCTCACCCACCTCATCCAGCGCGAAACCCAGGATGCGCCGACGCGCGACAAGCTCGCCAAGGTCGGCGAGGCCGCCAAGCACCTGCTGGGCATCATCAATGACGTGCTTGACCTTTCCAAGATCGAATCGGGACGCCTCGAGATGCGTGCCGACGTCTTCGCTCCGCGCGAGACCGTCGACAACGCACTCAGCATGGTGCAGGAACGCGCCGCAGGCAAAGGCCTGCGCCTCGTCCGCGTGCTCGACCCCGACCTGCCGCAGCGCCTGCACGGCGACGGGCTGCGCATCGCCCAGATCGCGATCAACTTCCTGAGCAATGCCATCAAATTCTCGGAACAGGGAGAAATCCGGCTCGCCCTGGTCATCGAGCAGCAGGACACTGATGGCCTGCTGCTGCGCCTGGAGGTCAGCGACCAGGGCATCGGGCTGACCGAAGATCAGCAACTGCGCATCTTCCGCCCCTTCGTCCAGGCCGACGACTCGACCACTCGCCGCTTTGGCGGTACCGGCCTCGGCCTCGTGATCTGCCGCCACCTGGCGCGCCTCATGCACGGCGACGTCGGCGTTGAAAGTCGCCCCGGCGAGGGCAGTCGCTTCTGGGCCACGCTGCGCGTCGGCCGGCTCGCCGACACCCTGCCCATCGGTCCGGCGCAGCTGCCGCCGCAAGCCATCGAAGACACCCTGCGCGAGCAGTTTTCCGGGCAGCGCGTGCTGCTCGCCGAAGACGACCCGGTCAGCCGCGAGGTCGCGATCGAACTGCTCAAGCTCGCCGGACTGGAGACCGACGTCGCCGAGGACGGCTTGCTGGCGCTGGAAAAAGCCGCGCACGAGTCCTACGCACTGATCCTGATGGACATGCAGATGCCCGGGATGAACGGCCTCGCGGCGGCGCAGGCAATCCGCCGCCTGCCCGGAAAATCGGTCCGTCCCTACATCCTGGCGATGACCGCCAACGCTTTCGCCGAAGACCGCCAGAGCTGCCTTGACGCCGGGATGAACGACCACATCGCCAAACCCGTCGATCCGGACACCTTCTACGCCACCCTGCTCTTCTGGCTCGAGAAGAACCAGCGTGAAGCGCTAATCCCGGCCGACGAACGGCGTTAGGGAAACGCGCACGGGATCACCGCGCGTTGCGCCCTCCTGCATGAATGGGGGCAAAACCATGAGCGCAGTCGCGCCCAAACCGAAGGCCAAGGGAGCTTTCGGCCTGAGAGCCACGCCCGCGCATCCCCTGAAACCTCTGGCAGCGAAGGCTTCAATACCCCCCGGAAGCGGCGAGGCAAGCGGCAATGGCCGCATTGAATTTCGGCATGAATTGCCCGCCCTCCTGAGCTAAAAAGTGTTTCCCGAAGTAAACCCCCATCGGGTTATCGCGCTCCAGGACCGAAACGACGTGCCTCGCATCCACCAAGGCGAGGACTTGCGTTGCAGTGTTCATCGCCAGATCGCTGGCCAAGACGGCCTGAACCCTGTTGTTCAGAAGCATGCGCAACAACTGGTCATGCGTGTGCGGGGAAGCCAGGACGGTATAGCCCTCGTCTTTCAGCCAATTCAGCATGGCAGATCCGTGGTAGGCGCCGACGATCGCATCGCGTTTGAATGCCGCGCCGTGAGGGTTCAGGGGTTGATCGGCCTTGAAGTACCACCGCCATTGTTGCGGCGCGAAAGGCACGGATAACTCGGCATAAAGATCTCGATCGCTGTTGCGCACCGCCGGAAAGAAGCCGTCCGCCAATTGATCGCGAACCCTATTCTGGGCGCGAAGCCACGGATAAAACGTAATCGTGAATGGACGCTGCATTTTTTCCAACGCACAACGGACGACCTCCAAGGCAATCCCTTTCTGCTGGCCGTCCGCGCTTTCCATGTTGTAGGGGGGCTGTTGCTGCGTGGTGAGCCGAATCGGTCCCTGAGCCGGAGAGACCGGGGGCTCGGCCGCCGTCGCCACAGCGCCGAAAACGGTCATGATGATTGCAACAAAACGGATCGCCATATCGTGTTTTCTGTGAGAACGGCAAAAGACGCAGCGGTTTTCACCCTGCGGACACGCGCACCGACAGCCCCGTGTGGAGGAGGGCAGCGAGTTCTTGAAGTTATAGTGCATCGCAGAGGAATCGCTTCACCGAAAAGGATTACGGTCGCCGTACTTTAGCTGCGGGTCGAAGCGCCCGGATCAGCATCCTGGCCCCGTTCAACGCCCCCTGGCCAATGCTTCGCGCAGCGCTCGGCGAGGAAGGCTCTCAAGGCCTGCACCACTGGGCTGATTTGGCGGCGGTCGGCGCAGACCAGGCTGAGCGGCATCGGTTCGCCCGACCATTCCGGGCAAAGCCGCAGCAGCCGTCCGGCCCGGAGGTCATCCGCGACGTCGAGCGCCGACTTGCAGGCGATGCCATGCCCGGCCAGAGCCCAGCGGCGCACGGCGTCACCATCGTCCGAGACACGGTTGCCGCGCACCGCCACCGTCACGTCCTGCCCGTCGCGGGAAAAACGCCAGTGGTCATGAACGCTGTCGCCGAGCGTGACGCACAGGCAATTGTGCTTTTCCAGCGTTTCCGGCCGATCCGGTACTCCCGACCGCGCCAGATAGGCGGGGGCTGCACACAGCACGCGCCGGTTTTGCGGCGCGATCGGCAAGGCCACCAAGCTGGAATCCGGCAAGGCCCCGTAACGCAGCGCGAGATCCACCGGCTGACGGTAGATGTCGGCCACCCGATCCGAAAGCAACAGGCGCAACTGGATGCGCGGATAAAGCGACTGAAAGTCGTCCAGCCAGCCGAGCACGGCATTGCGCCCGAGGTCGGACGGCAGCGAAAGCTGCAAGACCCCGCTGAGCGCCGCATGGCCGCTCAGCGCCGCCTCCCGCCCCTCGACCAGCAACTGCAACGCCTGCCGGCAGGGGTCGAGGAACATCTGCCCGGCTTGCGTCAGGCGTAGGCTGCGCGTGGTGCGCAGGAAGAGCGGCGCGGCGACCTCATCCTCCAGTCGCTTCACCGCCAGGCTCGCGGCAGCGGGGCTCATGCCCAGGCGCCGGGCGGCCGCCGACAGGCTGCCGCTATCGGCCGCCTGAACGAAGACTTCCATGTCCCGCACCATGCGCATGGCGCCATGCTAATGCGCCGCCGCCAGACATTCAAGAATTCATTGAAAGTAAATCTCGATTTACCTGCTTTTTCGATAAATCTGGCCTCCGTATCATTCCTGGGTTGCCGCGAGCCCGAGCGCTCGCCACCACCGGACGCGCACCGCAGGTGCCGCCCCGCCCCGCCCATGCAGGACGAGGCCTCCTATCGTTCATCCTTAGAAGGAAGGAAACACCATGAGCTCTTCGCCCCACAGTGCCTTGCGCAGGCCGCAGCGCCTGCTGGCCGCCGCCCTCCTCGGCACCGCCCAGCTGTCCTATTCCGCCCCCGCCGTCGGCACCCTCGAAGAGGTGGCCACCCTGCCCATCCGCCCCGGCAACGTCACTGCCACCCGCAGCGGCCGGGTCTTCGCCACCGTGCATCCGCTCGACAAGCCCTCCGGCCTGCAGTTGATCGAAATCACCGGTCACGACCGCTACCAGCCGTGGCCGGACGCCAGCGTGCAAAGCGACGAACAGAACAAGGGCGACGACCGCCTCGACACCCCGCTTGGCATCGCCCAGGACACCGCCGGCCGCCTGTGGGTCACCGACATGGGCCTCACGCTCGGCAAGAGCCGCATCTGGGGCTTCGACATCGCCACCGGCAAGCGCCTGCACAAGATCGAACTGCCGGCCGAGATTGCGCCCAAGGGCGCTTTCGTCCAGGATCTGGCCGTCGATGCCGAGCAAGGCTGGATCTACCTCGCCGACTTCGCCCCGCCGGGGCTGATCGCCGTCCACATCGCCAGCGGCAAGGCCCGCCGCTTCGACAACCACCCCGCCTTGCACGCCGAGCCGCAGGCAGAGATGAAGGTGGACGGCCAAAGCACTCATTTCGACGGCAAGCCCGCCAGCGTCGGCCTCAATCCGATCACTCTCGCCCGCGACGGCCAGACCGTCTATTTCGGCGCCATGAACGGCACCCACTGGTACAGCGTCCCGAGCCGCCTCTTGCGCGAAGGCGACCACGCCGAAATCGCCGCGGCCATCCGCGTGGTCGGCAAAAAGCCGGTTTCCGACGGCGCGGCCACCGACGACGCCGGCAACCACTTCTTCACCAATCTCAACGAAAACGGCATCGACCGCCTGAGCCCGCAGGGCGAGCTCACCCCGCTCGTCCGCGACCCGCGCCTGGAATGGCCGGACAACGCCCAGTTCGGCCCCGACGCCTGGCTCTACATCGCCGTCAACCAGCTCCACCGCAGCCCGGCCTTCACCGGCGGCGAAGACCTCGGTCGCCCGCCCTACCGCATTCTGCGGGTGTGGACCGGCACCTCTGGGAACCGGCGAGCGGAATAATGAGGCCCTGCCGCTGATCGGCAAGCCCCGGAAGGCGAAGGTCTTCTCCCGGAACTGCCGGACCGACGGTAGAGCCTCAAAAAAATGGGGTTAGAATCGTCCTCCCGGCGAACCCTGCCCGCGGCTCTCGGGCCGCGGCCTTCCATCGCCCTCTGCTTCACCCACCCTTAAGGAACACGCAATGCGCATTCTGCACACCATGATCCGTGTCGGCGACCTCGACCGCTCGCTCGCTTTCTACACCAACGTTCTCGGCATGCGCCTGCTGCGCCGCAACGATTACCCCGAAGGCCGCTTCACCCTGGCCTTCGTCGGCTACGGCGAGGAGAGCGACAACGCCGTGATCGAACTGACGCACAACTGGGACACCACGAGCTACGAGATGGGTAACGCCTTCGGCCACCTCGCGCTCGGCGTGCCCGACGCCTATGCCGCCTGCGCCAAGATCAAGGAACTCGGCGGCAAGGTGGTGCGCGAGGCCGGCCCGATGAAGCACGGCACGACCGTCATCGCCTTCGTCGAAGACCCCGACGGCTACAAGATCGAACTCATCCAGCGCGCCGACTGAGCCTGACGCGCGCTCGACACGCACCAAAGCTGCACCCCGAAACACGCGCAGGACACGAAGAAAAGCAGGGCGGCGAGCCTCCGTTTTTCCCGGAGCCCCGCCCCGGTCGACGGACCGTTCGCCCACCGTCGCTTTAAGCGCCTTTTCTTCGTGTCTTTGCGTTTCGGTTGTTTTCCGTTTGAACGCCAAAGCCGCCCGGAGGCACCATGCACCGCACCGATCCAACCGTTCGCTGGGGCATCCTCGGATGCGCCCGCATCGCCCGCCTGCAGTTCGTCCCGGCCATCGGCCGCAGCACCAACGCCACGCTCCACGCTGTCGCCTCGCGCGATCCGGCCCGGCTGGCTGAATTCCGCAACCTGTTCGGCGGCGCGTTCACCGCCCACGCCAGCTATGAAGCCTTGCTTGCCGACCCGACGGTGGATGCGGTCTATGTGCCGCTGCCCAACGCCCTGCATTGCGAATGGGCGATCCGGGCCATGCAAAACGGCAAGCACGTCCTGTGCGAGAAACCGCTGGCGCTCGACGCAAGTGAGGCGCAGCGCATGGCCGACGCGGCGCACGCCCACGGCGTGCAACTCATGGAAGCCTTCATGTACCGCTACACCGCGCGCCTGCAAGCCGTCGAGCGCATCCTGGCGAGTGGCGTGCTGGGCGAACTCCGCAGCGTTAACTCGACCTTCCGCTTCTTCCTCGACCGGGCGAACACCATCAAGGACGATCCGGCGCTGGGCGGCGGCGCACTCTATGACGTCGGCGTCTACCCGCTCAACCTGATCGGCCTCGTGGCGCAAGCCGAGCCGGTCGAAGTCTTCGCCACCTGCACCCGGAGCCACGGCGTCGACCACAACCTCTCGGCGCTGCTGCGCTACGAGAGCGGCCTGATCGCCAGCCTGCACTGCGGCTTCAACGCCCACGGGCGGATGCACAGCGACATCGTCGGCAGCGAAGGCAGCCTGCTCGTTCCCGACACTTTCCTCGACGACGCCGGCGAAATCCTGCTCAACACCCGCAACGGCAGCGAACGCATCGCGGTCCCCGCCTCCGACCGTTACGCCGCCGAAGTACAGGATTTTTCCGCCGCGATCCTCGCCGGACGCGCCCCTCGCCTGACGCTGGACGAATCCTTGCGCAACCTGCGCGTGCTCGACCGCATCCGCGCCGCGCTGGACGCCTGAAACCCGGCAAAAGTTTTTATCCGCCTCAAAAAAATACCACCGCACCACACCCGCAAGACGAAAATGAAATAATGTTTCAAAATCCTTGAAGAGCGTCTTTTCATGGCGTATATTGCCTTCGTCAGGAGCGCGCGGACCTGACCGTTCGCATCGATCCGCACCTGGAACAGACACAACCCAAGGAGGAGGCAAACATGCAGTTGAAGCTAAAAACGGTCATGGGCGTCATCATGGCGTCCGTCTTCGCCGCTGGCGCAGCGCAGGCCCGCGACTTCCGCTCGGCCGACGTACACCCGCTCGACTACCCCACCGTCATGACGGTGAAGAAGATCGGCGAAATCGTCAGCCAGAAGACCAACGGAAAATACAACATCAAGGTCTTCGGCAACAGCGCGCTCGGCTCGGAAAAAGACACGCTTGAACAGGTCAAGATCGGTGCGCTGGACATGGTGCGCATCAATACCGCGACCTTCCACAGCATCGTGCCGGAAACGATGGTCCCGTCGTTCCCGTTCATCTTCCGCGACATCAACCACTTCCGTAAGACGATGAACGGCCCGCAGGGCGACCAGATTCTGGCCGCGCTCGACAAGGCCGGCTTCGTCGGTCTGGTGCTGTGGGAGTCGGGCGCACGTTCGATCTACGCCAAGAAGCCGGTGCGCAACCTCGCCGACGTCAAGGGCATGAAGATTCGCGTGCAGCAGTCCGACCTCTGGGTGAGCATCATCCAGGCGATCGGCGCCAACCCGACCCCTATCCCCTGGGCCGAAGTGTACACCGCGCTCAAGACGGGCCTCGTCGACGCCGCCGAGAACAACTACCCGTCGTACGAGTCGGTCAAGCACTACGAGGCCGCCCCGGTGTTCAGCGAAACGCAGCACGTGATGGCGCCGGAAGTCCTGGTCTTCTCGAAGAAGGTCTGGGACAAGCTCACGAAGGAAGAGCAGAAGATCATCCGCGACGCAGCGAAGGAAACCGTGCCCTACTACATCGAGCACTGGACCAAGCGTGAGCAGGCGTCGAAGGACATCGCCATCAAGGCCGGCGCACAGTTCGTCACCGACGTGAACAAGGCTGAATTCGTCAACGCCGTCAAACCGGTGTGGGACAAATTCTCCCCGACGCCTGAACTGAAGAAGCTGGTTCAGGACATCGTCAACACCAAGTAAGCCGCGGGACTCTGCATGCGGTAACGAGGCCTGAAGCTGCGCGTCCGCAGCTTCAGGCCTTTTTCGTGAAAGTCACACTATGGATTGGTTCACTGCCCTTAACGCACGCCTTTCGCGCTGGGCGATGTACGTCGCCGTCGCCGGGCTGCTCGCCATCGTCGGCGTCGTCGTCGGCTCGGTCATCTGGCGCTACATCCTCAACGACGCCCCGGCTTGGTCGGAACAGGTTGCCCTGATCCTAGTCATCAACGTCGCGATGTTCGGCGCCGCCGCCGGCGTACGTGACGAAGGCCACATCGGCATGGAGTCGCTGGTCGGCTTGCTGCCCAAGAACCTGCAGTTCTGGGTCGGCAACATCGTCGGCATCTTCTCGATTCTCTTCGGCGCCTTCCTGTCCTGGGGCTGCACCAAGATGGCCCTTTCGGTCTGGCCCAACGGGATTCCCACGCTCGGCATCTCGGAAGCCTGGCGCTACGCCCCGGGGACCGTTGCCGGCATCCTGATCATCTCGTTCTCGATCGAGCACCTGATCGCCATGTACACTGACAAGGAAGTTGCTCCATCATGGCACTGACCGTACTCTGCATCACCTTCACCCTACTCCTGCTGCTCGGCGTTCCGGTCGCGTTCTCGATCGCCCTGAGCTGCCTCGCCACCTACTGGGTCGAAGGTTTTCCGCTGGAACTCGCCTTCCAAAACCTCATTTCGGGGATGAACGTCTTCTCCTTCCTGGCGATTCCATTCTTCATTTTCTCCGGCGAACTCATGCTGCACGGCGGGATCGCCGAGAAGATCGTCAACTTTGCTCGAACCCTGCTCGGCCACAAGCGCGGCGGACTGGGGATGGCCAACGTGGTCGCCTGCACGCTGTTCGGCGGCGTCTCGGGCTCGCCGGTCGCCGACGTCTCGGCGATGGGCGGGGTGATGATCCCGATGATGAAAAAGGAAGGCTACAGCGCCGACTACGCGGTCAACGTCACCACGCACGCCTCGCTTGCCGGCGCGCTGATGCCGACCTCGCACAACCTGATCATCTACGCCTACGCCGCCTCCGGCACCGCCGGCGTGCTCGCCGGCCCGAACATCATGGTCAAGGGCGTGTCGATCGGTGACCTGATGTTCGCCGGCCTCCTGCCCTGCATCGTCCTGATGGTGTGCATGCTCTTCGCCGCCTGGTGGGTCGCCAAGCGCGAAGGCTTCCCGATCCGTCCCGACGGCTCGCACTCCGACCACCTCGACAAGTTCGCCGGCTGGCACGCCGTCGCCGTCGCCTGCGTCGCGGCGCTGCCCGGCATGCTGGTCGTGGCCATCATCCTCGGCTTCATCATCATGGGCGTCGCCACCGCCACCGAGGCCGCCGGCATCGCCGTGACCTACTCGCTGCTGCTCACTTTCATCGGTTACCGCACGATGAACTGGTCCAAGCTGGTCAAGGCCGCCGCCAAGGCCGCCAAAACCACCGGCGTGGTGCTGCTGCTGATCGGCGTGTCGACGATGTTCCAGTACATCATGGCCATCCTCGAGATCCCGGACAAGACCGCCGAACTCCTGCTCGGCGCGACGACCAACCCGTTGATCATGTTCCTGCTGATCAACCTGATCCTGTTCCTGCTCGGGACCTTCATGGACATGGCCTCGACCATCCTGATCTGCACCCCGCTCTTCCTGCCGCTGGCGCTGCAGATGGGCATGGGCCCGGTGCAGTTCGGCATGGTCATGCTGCTCAACTGCGCACTGGGGCTCAACACCCCGCCTGTCGGAACCACCCAGTTCGTCGGCTGCGCGATCGGCAACGTCTCGGTCGAACAGGTGATGAAGACCATCCTGCCCTTCTACGGCGCCTTGTTCGCCGTGATGGCCGTGGTCACCTACTTCCCGGCGTTCTCGACCTGGCTGCCCAGCCTGCTCAAGGGCATGCCGGTCTACTGATCGACAGCAGCAGTAAAACAATGGGGCGCCTTGGGCGCCCCATTTTCATTCCACGCTCGGCAAACCCGGCGTCGCGGGCGGACGTCCGTCGAGGTAGCTGTTCTTCAGCCGCACGTATTGCTCGGCCGAATAGCGTAAAAAAGCGATCTCGTCCGCGGTCAGCCGGCGCAAGGCCGCGACAGGCCGTCCAACGTAGAGCCAACCGCTTTCGAGGCGCTTGCCGGGCGGCACCAGGCTGCCAGCACCGAGCATCACCTGATTCTCAAGCACTGCGTCGTCCATGACGATGCTCCCCATGCCGACCAGGCATTCGTCGCCGATCGTGCAACCGTGCAGGATCGCCGCGTGGCCCACGGTCACGTAGTCGCCGATGAGAAGCGGCGATCCGGCCGGATTTTTCGCCGACTTGTGCGTCACGTGGCACATCGACAGGTCCTGGATGCTCGTCCCGCGCCCGATCACAATGCGGTTCACGTCGCCACGCACGACCGCGTTGCACCACACCGAACAGTCGTCGCCGAGGCTCACGTCGCCGATGAGTTGCGCCGAAGCATGCAGATAGACGCCCGCGCCGAGGCGGGGGGCGGTGTCGAGGTACGGGGCAACGGGCATGGCAGTTCACAGGCGAAGAGAAAGGAAGTGATTGTCGCCGATCGGGGAAACGCCGTCACGCACCCCGCGGGCGTGCGACAATCACCCTTCGCCACGCTCAGCGGACTCCTTCGCCCCAGAGGCGCCCAGAGAATGCTCGGCGCCAACGCGCAAACGCGAACCGCCGCCGTGCAGGGCGAAATCGTGCCCCCTGCCGAGCCGAAACCAGAACAATCCCGCCGAACGCGAAATCCTGCGCAGCGTCCCGACGCAAGCGCTTTAGACCGGAATCCCCGCCATGCACGACGCCATCGCCTTCATTCTCGAACTCGACAAACTCAAAGGCGTGACGCGCAAGAACCGTCCGCTCGGGCTCGACCGCTACGAGAACTCCGCCGAGCACAGCTGGCAGATCGCCCTCCTCGCCCAGGCACTCGCGCCCTACGCGCCGCCGGGCTGCGACATGAACCGGGTGATCCAGATGCTGCTCGTGCATGATCTCGGCGAAATCGATGCCGGCGACGTCTTCGTCTATGCCGAAGGCGATGCGCAAGCCCGCCACGCCGAGGAACTTGCCGGAGTGCGCCGCCTTTGCGACCTGTTGCCGGCGGCGCAAGGCGAACGCCTGCTCGCCCTGTGGCAGGAATTCGACGCCGGGACGACGCCCGAGGCGTGCTTTGCCAACGCCCTCGACCGCGCCATGCCGGCGCTGCTCAACCTCAACAACCGGGGCCAGAGCTGGGTCGAAAACGGCGTTTCCCACGCCCGCGTGGTGGCGCGCATCGGCCCGCCGATCCGCGAAGGTTGCCCGGCGCTGTGGACCTACCTCGAAGCGCGGCTCGCCGAAGCCCAGGCGGCCGGCTGGTACGGCATGGGCTGATCGGCCCGGCCTGCTTTCTCGCGAGCCACACCGGCGGGGGACCGCTCACCGCGCGGACCGGACTGTCAGGCCCGCCGAATGCTGTGCAATCAGAGCGTTCGCGTCTGGCCGCCGTCGACGTCGAGGATCACGCCCTGGCAGTACGCGGCCTGCGGCGAAAGCAGGAAAGCCACTGCGGCAGCGATCTCCTCGGGCTTGCCGAAACGCGCCACGCCGAGCTTCTTTGCCATTTCCGACGCCGCCTGCTCGGCGGCAATGCCGCGCTCGACGGCCAGCGTATGAATGCGCGTCTGCAGGCGCTCGGTGGCAATCGAGCCGGGGTTGATCGCGCACACCCGCACCCCGTCCTGAAGGCCGCGGTCAGCGAGCACCTTGGTCAGGTTCATGAGGCCCGCATTGACCGCGCCGCCGATGGCAAACTCGGCCGTCCCGGTGCGCCCGCCGACGCCGACGATGTTCACGATCGCCCCCTGCGCCTGCACGAGGTGCGGCCAGGCCGCGCGTGCGCAGCGCATGCCGCCGAAGAACTTGAGCGCGAAACCGTCCTGCCAGTCGGCCTCCGAAAGCTGCAGGAAGTCGCCGCGCTTGGTGGCACCGGCATTGTTGACCAACGCGTCGAGGCGGCCGAAGCGCGCCAGCGCAAAGTCGATCAGCTGCTGCGGCGCCTCGGGCAGGCGCAGGTCGAGCGGCAAGGCCGCGCACTCCGGGCCGCTGGCCGCAGCCACCTCGGCCAGCGCGTCGGCCGAGCGCGCGGCGATCACGAGGCGCATGCCCTCGCCGGCGAGGCGCAGCGCGATCGCCTTGCCGATGCCCCGGCTGGCGCCGGTGACGATGCCCACCTTGCCCTGCAATCCACTTTCCATCGCCGTCTCCAAAAAGCCTTACGTCATAAGCGCACAGGCCGAAAACCGCAGATCAGACTCGCGTCCTGCGCTTCCTGCGGTTAGGATACCGCATTGCTCTTTTCGGATCAGTCCCCACCGTTCAGGAGTCATGCCCATGATCGATGCAGTCGTGTTCCGTCCGATGGAAGCCGCCGATTACCGCGCTTTCCTTGCCCTGATGCGAGAAACCCCGGGCGTCGTCGTGCGCGACGCCGATGCGCCCGAGCATGCGCTGCGCTATCTGGCGCGCAATCCAGGCTTGTCCTTCGTCGCCATCGCCGGCCGGCAGCTCGTCGGCGGCGTGATGGCCGGACACGACGGTCGCCGCGGCTACCTCAATCACCTGCTCGTCCACCGCCAGCTGCGCGGCCAGGGGATTGCTCGCGCGCTGGTCGAACACGCCATCGCGGCCCTCGATGCGGCCGGCATCAGCAAATCGCACATCGACGTCGAACGCGACAACGCCCGTGGCCAAGGTTTCTGGGCCGCACAGGGCTGGACGCGGCGCGACGACCTGTTCCGCTTTTCCCTCGTGCACAGCGGCAGCGCGAACGCCTAAGGCGCCGCACGGCCGCTTGGCCACCCAGCCGCTAGATCAAGGGCAGCAGACCGCTGTCGGCCAGCAGGGCATGCAGCTGCGCGCGCCCGGCGTGCGACCGGCCGCGGTACTCGCAGACGCCGACCCCGGCCTGCGGGTAGGCCGCGCTCACCGCCCGCAGGCAAGCCAGAACGCTCGCCGCATCCGGCCCGCCGGGCACCGGTTTCATGGCCTCGGACAGGCCCTCGGGATTGAACACGTCGACGTCGAGATGCACATAAACATGACTGCAGCCGCTGGCCGCAAGATCGGCCAGCAGGCGGTCGACGTCGGCCGGCGCCAGCGTCGGATAGCACCGTAGCGGTTGCGCAGCGAGGTACTCCGTTTCGGCCGGGTCGAGGTCGCGGGCGCCGATCAGGAAAACCTGCTCCGGCAACAAAGGCCGCGCCAAACGCGCGAGCAAAGGCGTCGGCCCTTCGCCCAGCAGGGTGCGCAGCACCATGCCGTGGAAATTGCCGCTGGTCGACGTCTGCGGCGTATTGAGGTCGCCGTGCGCGTCGAACCACAACACCGCCAGCTTGCCGGCATAGCGGTTGTTGAGCCAAGCGATCGGCGCAGCCTCGCCGCCACAGGTGCCGGAAAGGGTCAATAGCCGCCCGGGCCGGGCCCGACCCAGCACTTCCAGGGTGCGGGCATAGCGCGCGGCGATCGCCGGCAGCCCGTACACGCCTTCGACCACCGCCGTCGATTCGACCTCGCCCGGCTGCGCCGCCGGCGCATCGATGGTCACGTAGCCGCGGCCGGCGAACACCGCCTCGGCCAGCCAGTGGGCGCCACGATGGACGTCCGGACAGCGCCCGCCCTGCCACTCGGGATACAGCAGATTCATTCTTTGCGTCATGAATTCTCCCTGATGATGCCGCGCGCGCTGCGCGGTCCCTTGCGACCGTCATCAAACCACAAGCAGCCTTCGCGGGCTACTGCCACGCCGACCCCGAGCCGTCCGGCGACGGCCGAATCCCGCGCGCCCTCGCCTCGCAAGCCCCGCGGTTACGACGCGGCGGGCGGTATGACCTTCGATCTATGCATTACGTTTGATGTTCATCTTCATTGCGGAATGTAATAATCGATCGATTTTGCTTTTGCGGCTTTCTCAGCTTTTCCCACCACGACCAAAAAAGGAAACAGCGATGAAGCAGTCAAGCAACGCCCCCGCGGGCAGGCTTCCGGTTGGGCTCTTCCGGCACCCGCTCGCCTTTCTTGCCGTCCTTGCAACCGCTTCAGCCTCCTCTGCACAGGCCGCGTCGGAAGCCAATCTGGTTCTCCCCAAGCTCGGCGATCCGACCCTCGCCACCTTTCTCGGCGCGCTGACCGGCGCGCAACTGCTTGCCGCCGGACTCCTCGTCTGCCTGCTCGGCCTGGCCTTCGGCGGCATGATCTATCGCCAGATCAAGGCCCTGCCGACGCACCGCTCGATGGCCGAGGTGAGCGAACTGATCTATGCCACCTGCAAGACCTACATGCTCACTCAGGGCAAGTTCCTGCTCTTTCTCGAACTCTTCATCGCCCTCATCATCCTCGCGTATTTCGGCGGCGTGCAGCAGCTCGGGGCCGGCGAAGTCACGCTGATCCTGGCCTTCTCGCTGGTCGGCATCGCCGGCTCCTTCGGCGTCGCCTGGTTCGGCATCCGCATCAACACCCTGGCCAACAGCCGCACCGCCTTCGCCGCACTGGCCGGCAAGGCGTATCCGGTCTACGCCATCCCGCTCAAGGCCGGAATCTCGATCGGCATGCTGCTGATCTCGACCGAGCTCTT
>RRZT012740260.1_pt1 | contig 15359 bp, 12 predicted proteins | sample 2165551 | NCBI WGS metagenome assembly RRZT01 (sample SAMN10456910, study PRJNA506462) | wastewater metagenome | biome: wastewater; feature: sludge; material: wastewater sludge; isolation source: wastewater sludge with Escherichia coli K12::gfp cells carrying plasmid... | place: USA: Moscow, Idaho... | reverse complement strand
GGATTCCAGCCTGACGAGCAGTTGGACAACGAGGCGCTCATCGGTGAGAAGTACCAGGGAATTCGCCCAGCGCCGGGCTACCCCGCCTGCCCGGAACACACCGAGAAGGCGACGCTCTGGGAGCTGATGGATGTCCAGGCGCGGACCGGTATCGAGTTGACCGAGTCGATGGCGATGTGGCCCGGTGCCGCCGTCAGCGGCTGGTACTTCTCGCACCCGCAGTCGCAGTACTTCGTGGTCGGCCGATTGGCGCAGGATCAGGTGGCCGACTACGCGAAGCGCAAGGGCTGGACGTTGGCCGAGGCCGAACGCTGGCTTGCCCCCAACCTGGGCTACAACCCCGAGGACTGAGCCGCTTCCTTTTCCCGCGAGCGTCCGTGTCTGTACACCGCCACGCCGTTGCGGCTGTACAAACGCGGCCGCTCGCCGGGTGATCGGGGCCACCGGATTTCATCCGGCGCCGACGTCGATGGGACAATATCGGGCATGCGTGCGGTGCTGTGGGACATGGACGGCACCATCATCGACTCCGAAAAGCTGTGGGACGTCGCCATCAACGAGCTCTACGCGCGCCACGACCGGGTGCTGGATCCGGACATCCGCGACTCGACGGTCGGCGGTTCGGCCGACGGGGTTATCCGCATCGTGTTCGACGACCTCGGCCTGGAGCCCGATCCGGGCCACATGGCCGACGTCGCGGACTGGATGCACGACCGGGTCGGCGAGCTGTTCGTCAGTGGGCTGCCGTGGTGTGCCGGGGCCCGTGAGTTGCTCGATGCGCTGCATGCGGCCGACGTGCCGATGGCGCTGGTGACCAACACCCGCCGGACGTTGACCGAGAATGCCCTGAATAGCATTGGGCGGCAATACTTTTCGGTCACGGTCTGCGGTGACGAAGTGCCGCACGGCAAGCCGGCACCGGATGTCTATCTGCGGGCCGCGGAACTTCTCGGCTTCGCTGCTGCGGACTGCCTGGCGATCGAGGACTCCGTCACCGGCACCGCGGCCGCCGAGGCGGCCGGTTGCCCAGTGCTCGTGGTGCCCAATGAGGTCCAGGTGCCGACCGGTGCACGCCGGGCCTTCGCCGAGTCGTTGAACGGCCTGTCCCCGGCTCAATTGCGCAGTGCGCATGGGGAATTGACCGATCGGATCGGTGCACCGGCCACCTAGGCTCGGATCGCAGAAGGGCCGGGCGATGATGGGCTGCTCCGAGCGTCGCCAGGACGAAGGTCCCGGCGGCGCAATGGGCGTCAGCTTTGCTGAACTACCCAGGGCGTGACGCCGACCGACCCAAGTCGGATCATCACCGCGATCGCCATTCACCTGTTGAGCAACCCAGAACGGCTTTTTCGAATCACCGCGTTGGCATGACTCGTCGCCGTAGAATTCAGCGTCATGCCGTTTGCCGAGGATGGGCTGAGCACCCTGGCTCTCGCGGGCGTTCCGGCATTTCTTTGCCGACGAACCGAGGGCGGCTTTCCCGTCATCGTTGCCCGTACACCGCAGTTCCTCGCGCTCATGCAGGCCGTTACCCGGTCTGTGGACGAGCGTCGATTGCTGTCGTCGCTGGCCGCGGCATGGCCGGAGTCGCCAGGAGACGCCCCGACGGTGACGTACGGGGAGGCCCCGCCATTGGAGTTCGTGCTGCGGGCAGCGCGCAACAGCGACGAACATCTGGTCATCGTGAAATCCCCCGATGGCGAGGCCACCGAGAACGACGCCTTCTTCGCGATCGTGCAGAACCTGCCCGACATGGTCATGCGCTCCGACGTCAGCACCCGAATCCTGTACGTCAATCCGCGGATGGCAGCGGTGATCGGCGCCCAGTCGGATGGGGGCGTCGGGAACACCGCCGACGAACTCGGCGCGTACGAGGACGTGATCGCCGCGCTGGATATCAGCTACCGCGAGGTGTTCGCCGAGGGAAACACCCTCGATGTGGAGATCGATGTCCCCGGAGGGCACCGTACCCGCCATCTACTGGTGCGCGGTGTGCCCGAGCGTGGCAGCGACGGGAGCGTGACCGCGGTGATCTCCGTCATCCGGGACATCAGTTCGTTGAAACGCCTCCAGCATCAATTCGAGGTATTGGCGCGCACCGATCCGCTCACGTCGTTGATGAACAGACGCAGATTCTTCGAACAGGTCGACGCCGAGTTGGCCACGGGGCGACGGCCGCTGGGCCTGCTGCTGCTCGACGTGGACAACTTCAAGGCCATCAACGACGGATTCGGCCACACGGTGGGTGACGAGGTCTTGAACCGGATCGGGCGTCTGCTCGAGGCCGAGACCCGCCAGGGGGACCTGATTGCGCGACTGGGCGGCGACGAGTTCTGTGTGGCTCTTCCCGCCACGGACGCGCGTGCGGCAGAAGCTGCCGCCGAGCGCCTGCGCAACCGGGCGGGTGACATCGCACGCGAACTCGGAATACCGGATGGGATCGGGGTCAGTGTCGGTGCGATCGCCGCTGACGACACCGACATCACAGCTGCCGAACTGCTCGCCCGGGTTGACGATGCGATGTACCGGCAGAAGTTCGTCGGACGGGCGTCGCCCCGGTACAACCGCCGATCGCCCGGGGTGTCCCGATGACCCTCACCCAGAGCTGGCTGGACACTTTCGAGATGGCGGGCGTCGCGGCGTTCTGGTGTCGGCGTGATTCGGACGTTTTTGAAACCGTCTCGCGGACGAGCCATTTCGGTGCACTGACCAGTGGGCCGGACGCAGTTGTGGACGAGGTGACCTTGCTGCACCGGCTGGGTGTGGCCCGACTTGCTGCCCCGTCGGGAGAGGTCCTGATACTCCGCGAGCCGCAGGACACATGGCATTGTGTGGCGCAGCCGATGGCTGACCCCGATCATCTGGTGGCGATCGTGCGGCTGCCGAGCCCCCGCCAATTGCGTAACGAGGATTTCTTTGCCGTCGTCGAGCAGATACCCGACGTGATCGCACGATTTGATCGTTCGCTGCGCTACTTGTACGTGAATCCGGCTGTCGAGGACGCTGATCCGGAACGGCCGGCCCACCTGCGTATCGGCAGGAGCGACGTCGACGTCGGCACACCGTCGGTGTTCGCCGACCTGTGGCAGTCTGCGTGCCGCACCGCCTTCGAGACCGGCGAGCGGCTCGAACGGGAAATCGAGTTCCCGGCCGCGGACGGCCCGCGGCATTTCGTGGTTCGACTGGTGCCCGAATTCGGTGCGGACGGACAGGTCCAAACCGTGCTCAGTTCGGCGCGCGACGTCACCGAACTCAAGACGCTCCAGCGCGAGATGGAAGTGTTGGCTCAGACCGATTCGCTGACCCCGCTGCTGAACCGGCGTGCTTTCACCGAACGGGCGACCGTCGAGTTTCGCAAGGTGCGCGACGGGCAGGGCCGCCTGAATGTTCTGCTCCTGGATGTGGATGACTTCAAGGCCGTCAATGACACGTTCGGACATCTGGTCGGCGACCAGCTTCTGGTCGGGATCAGTGATGTGCTGCAAGAAGAGATAGGTCCCTACGACTTCGCCGCCCGAATGGGCGGCGACGAGTTCTGCGTCGGCTTCGTCGACACGGACGACGGCAATGCCCGAGAGACCGCCGAGCGAATACGACGCAGGATCAGTGAGGAGACCGCGCCCGGCGGTATCGCGCTGAGTGTGCAGGTCAGCATCGGGTTGACCGACGTCGCCCTGACCGACGGCCATTTCGTCGACGTGATGCGCCGGGTCGACCGGTTGATGTACGACGAGAAGCAGGGGAAGCGCCGTCGCGGTCGACGGGGCGGTGGGCCGAAATCCTGAATCTGGGCCGACGTGTTGAATGGACGGTGAATCGTTGCCGCGCTGCGACGACTTCGGTCGGAGCGGGACACGGTCAATTCCGGCGCTGTCTGCGATCCGATCGCGCGACAGATCCTGCCGCATGCCAACTTTGAAACGCTGCCCAACGTCGGGCACGGCCCGATGATCGACGATCCCGCTTTGTCGCGCAGACCATTCTGCGGGTGGCGCCGCGTTGATTGTGGAATCGTGGGTCCTCCCACCTCGATGAAGCGGCGGAAGGACGATCGGTCATGTCCCACGGTCCCGTGGGCGGTGATGAGCCGTCGATCTTCGGTGACGAAGAATTTTCCAGTGGCCGCAGCGCCGTTCGCATAGCCGGCGTGGCCGCGTTGGGCGGCCTGCTGTTCGGTTACGACAGCGCGGTCATCAACGGCGCGGTGTCCTCGATCCAGAAGTACTTCAGCATCAACGATGCCTCCCTGGGCTTGGCAGTGGCTTCCGCCCTGCTGGGTGCGGCGGCCGGTGCCATGACGGCAGGCCGGCTCGCCGACAAGATCGGCCGGCTGGCGGTGATGAAATTGGCCGCCGTGCTGTTCCTGATCAGCGCCATCGGAACCGCGTTCGCGGGCCACATCTGGATGATCATCGCGTTCCGGATCATCGGCGGGATCGGCGTCGGGGTGGCATCGGTGATCGCACCGGCCTATATCGCCGAGACCTCACCACCGCAGATCCGCGGCCGGCTCGGTTCGCTGCAGCAGCTGGCCATCGTCAGCGGCATCTTCCTGTCCCTGGCCATCGACTGGCTGCTGGCCCGGCTGGCCGGCGGTGCCGACAAGGAGCTCTGGCTGGGTATGCAGGCTTGGCGGTGGATGTTCCTCCTGATGGCCGTCCCGGCGATCGTGTACGGGCTACTGGCATTCACGATTCCGGAATCACCGCGTTATCTCGTTGCAACGCATCGTATTCCGGAAGCCCGCAAGGTGCTGACGACATTGCTGGGCACCAAGAACCTCGAGATCACCATCAACCGGATCCAGCAGACGCTCGAATCGGAGACCCCGCCGTCGTGGCGCGACATGCGCAAGCCGGGTGCGGGGGTGTTCGGCTTCTACGGTGTGGTCTGGGTCGGTCTGGGTCTGTCGATCTTCCAGCAATTCGTCGGGATCAACGTCATCTTCTACTACTCGAACGTGCTGTGGGAGGCGGTCGGTTTCGACGAGAGTTCGTCGTTCACCATCACTGTCATCACCTCGATCGTGAACATCGCGACCACGCTGATCGCCATTGCGCTGATCGACAAGATCGGCCGCAAGCCGCTCCTGCTGATCGGTTCGGCCGGCATGGCGATCACCCTGGCCACCATGGCGATCATCTTCGGCACCGCCACGCTGGTGGACGGTAAACCGGTGTTGCACGGGGCCACCGGCCCGATAGCCCTGATCGCCGCGAACCTCTTCGTCGTCGCGTTCGGCATGTCGTGGGGACCGGTGGTGTGGGTACTGCTGGGAGAGATGTTCCCCAACCGGATCCGCGCAGCAGCCCTGGGTCTGGCCGCCGCCGGCCAGTGGGCGGCCAACTGGCTGATCACGGTGACGTTCCCGGGCCTGCGCAACGTTTTGGGCGTGGCCTACGGCTTCTACGCCCTGTGCGCGGTCCTGTCCTTCGTGTTCGTCTGGAAGTGGGTCCGTGAGACCAAGGGGGTCGCGCTCGAGGACATGCACGCCGAACTGTTGCATGACGACAAGCCCGCGGTCACCTAGATTCGGGCGGCCGCCGGGCCACATGAAACAATCACTGCCCGTGAAGACCTTCGCGGAGTTGTTCGCCGAGCTGGGCGCCAAGGCCGCTGCCCGGCCAGAGGGAAGCGCCACCGTCGCGGCGCTGGATGCCGGCGTGCACACGATCGGTAAGAAGATCCTCGAGGAGGCCGGCGAGGTCTGGATGGCCGCCGAGCACGAATCCGACGAGGCGCTGGCCGGTGAGATCAGCCAATTGTTGTACTGGACCCAGGTGCTGATGGTCGCGCGCGGCCTGACCCTCGACGACATCTACCGGAAGCTGTGATGGGCGTGTTGCGTGTTGCGGTCCCCAACAAGGGCGCGCTGAGCGAATCGGCAGCCGAGATCCTGGCCGAGGCCGGATACCGGCGTCGCACGGACCCCAAGGATCTGACCGTCCTGGATCCGGTCAATAACGTCGAATTCTTCTTCCTGCGGCCCAAGGACATCGCCATCTACGTCGGCTCCGGGCAGCTGGATTTCGGCATCACCGGTCGCGATCTGGCGCTCGAGTCGGATGCCCCGGTGTCGGAGCGGTTGGCCCTGGGGTTCGGATCGTCGACGTTCCGGTATGCCGCCCCGGCCGGCCGGGACTGGACGGTTTCCGATCTGGCCGGCAAACGGATCGCGAGCGCGTATCCGAACCTGGTCCGAAAGGATTTGGCGGACAAGGGAATCGACGCCACTGTGATTCGGCTCGACGGGGCGGTGGAGATCTCCATCCAACTCGGCGTGGCTGACGCGATCGCCGACGTCGTCGGCTCCGGCCGGACGTTGCGCGCCCACGGTCTGGCCGCGTTCGGTGAGTCCCTGTGCGATTCCGAGGCGGTGCTGATCGAGCGGGCCAACAACCAGCCCGACGCCGCGCGGGACCAGTTGGCGGCCCGCGTCCAGGGTGTCGTATTCGGCCAGCAGTATCTGATGCTCGACTACGACTGCCCGAAGGCCGTGCTGGAGCGGGCCACGGCGGTGACGCCGGGCCTGGAATCACCGACCATCGCCCCGCTCGCCGACCCGGATTGGGTGGCCGTGCGTGCACTGGTGCCGCGCCGGGACGTCAACGCCATCATGGACGAGTTGGCCACCATCGGCGCCAAGGCGATTCTCGCATCGGACATCCGATTCTGCCGTTTCTGAGCTGCTAGCCTCCGAGGTTGTGACGCATTTCCTCGTTCTGGTGCTGGCCGGTCTGATCGGCGCGGTTGCCGGCCTGCGGGCCCTGACCGCTCCTGCCGTGGTGGCTTGGGCCGCCATGCTGCACTGGATCAACCTCGACGGCACCTGGGTGCAGTGGCTGGGCCACCCGATCACCGTCGCGGTCCTCACCGTGCTGGCGCTGGGTGAGCTGGTCACCGATCAACTGCCCAAGACGCCGAGCCGGACGGTTCCGATGCAGTTCATCGCCCGCCTGATCACCGGCGGGTTCGCCGGCGCCGCCCTGGGCACGGCCTGGGGATACCGGTGGGGCGGTCTGGGCGCGGCGCTGATCGGCGCCGCCGTCGGCACGATCGTCGGCTACGAACTGCGTCGCCGGCTGTCCGACCATCACGGCATCGACCTACCGGTCGCCATCACCGAGGACGTGGTCGCCGTTGTCGGTGGACTGGCCATCGTCGCACTGACCGCCGCGCTGTAGATGAGCGAGCGCTTCGACGCGATCATCGTCGGGGCGGGACAGGCCGGCTCGCCGCTGGCCGGCCGGCTGACCGACGCGGGCATGACCGTCGCCGTCGTCGAGCGCAAACTGGTCGGCGGCACCTGTGTCAACTACGGCTGTATCCCGACCAAGACCCTGGTCGCCAGTGCGCACGCCGCGCATGTGGCCCGCCGCGGCGCCGACTTTGGTGTGCAGACCGGGCCGGTGACCGTTGACATGGCGAAGGTCAAGGCGCGCAAGGACAAGATCGTGCACGACGACCGCCACGGCGTCGAGGACTGGATCACCGGCATGCCCGGCGCCACCCTGCTGCGCGGGCACGCCCGTTTCGTCGGCCCGAAGACCCTGTCGGTCGACGGCCGGCTCCTTGCGGCGGACCGCATCTTCCTCAACGTCGGCGGCCGGGCCGTCGTCCCCGACATCCCCGGGTTGGCCGACGTCGACTACCTCACCAACGTCGGCATCCTCGAACTCGACACCGTCCCAGAGCATCTCGTCGTCGTCGGCGGCAGCTACATCGCGCTGGAATTCGCCCAGATGTACCGCCGATTCGGCGCCCGGGTCACCGTGGTCGAGAAGGGCCCCCGGCTGACGTCCCGGGAGGATGAGGACGTCTCGGCGGCCATCAAGGACATTCTCGAGGCCGAGGGCATCACGGTGGTCCTCGACGCGACGGACATGCGAATCACCAAACGCGAGAACGGTTTTGCGCTTCAGCCCCGCGACGGCGTTGAGGCCATCGTCGGCACGCACCTACTGGTGGCCACCGGCCGGCAGCCCAACACCGACGACCTGGGGCTGGAGGCCGCCGGGGTGCAGACCGATCATCGCGGCTACGTGGTTGTCGACGATCAGTTGCGCACCACCGCCGAGGGCATCTGGGCGATGGGGGACTGCAACGGCAAGGGCGCGTTCACGCACACGTCCTACAACGACTTCGAGATCGTGGCGGCCAACCTGCTCGACGACGATCCGCGGCGAGTGTCCGATCGCATCACCGCCTATGCGCTCTACATCGACCCGCCGCTGGGCCGGGCCGGGATGACCGAGGACGAGGTCCGCCGGTCGGGCCGAAAAGCGTTGGTGGGTAAGCGGCCGATGACCCGGGTCGGCCGCGCGGTCGAGAAGGGCGAGACGCAGGGCTTCATGAAGGTGGTGCTGGACGCCGAGACGAAGCAGATCCTGGGGGCGGCGATCCTCGGCGTCGGCGGCGACGAGGTGATCCACTGCATCCTGGACGTCATGACGGCCAAGCTGCCGTACACGGCGATATCGCGCACCATGCACATCCACCCGACGGTCAGCGAGTTGGTTCCGACGATGCTGCAGGAGCTGCGACCGCTGGAGTAGGGCGGCCAGAAGTTGTCGTACCGTCGAACTAGTGTTCGGGTATGTCGTCGACCGCGTGCACCGATAAGCGCATTGATGTGCTGTTCGAGGAGTTGGCGGAGTTGACGGGGCAGCGTAATGCGATCGATGGGCGGGTGGTGGACATCATCGCCGAGATCGATCGTGATGGGTTGTGGGGTGCTACCGGCTGCCGGTCGATCGCGGCGTTGGTGGCCTGGAAGACCGGGGTGTCGCCGAGTAATGCGGGCACGGCGGCGGCGGTGGCGCATCGGTTGGCGGAGTTCCCGCGGTGTGCTGAGGGGTTGCGGGAGGGCCGGTTGTCGCTGGATCAGGTGGGGGTGATCGCGCAGCGTGCGGCCGACGGGTCGGATGCGCATTATGCGCAGTTGGCGTCGGTGGCGACGGTCAGCCAGTTGCGTACCGCGGTCCAGCTCGAGCCGCGCCCGGAGCCTGATCGCGGGCCGCAGCCGGAGCGGTCGATCACCAAAACCACCGATGAGCAGCACAGTTATTGGCGGATCAAACTGCCGCACGAGGAGGCCGCGGTTTTCGATGCGGCGCTGGCCTCGCATCGGGATGCGTTGGTCGCCGAATACCGCAGCGATCATCCCGACCCACCGGCCGGTGAGCATGCGGTGCCCTTCCCGAACACTGTGGACGCGTTCCTGCGGTTGGTGTCGGCTGGGTGGGATGCCGATGTGGCGGCGCGCCCGCATGGGCAGCACACCACGGTGGTGGTGCACGTTGATGTCAAGGATCGGGTGGGTGCCCTGCATCTGGGCCCGCTGATCACTGATGCCGAGCGCCAGTATTTGACCTGTGATGCGACTTGTGAGGTGTGGTTCGAGCGAGAGGGCCAGCCGATCGGGTGTGGCCGGCAGACCCGCCAGATCAGCCGGCGACTGCGCCGGGCCCTCGAGCATCGGGATCGTTGTTGTGCGGTGCCCGGCTGCGGGGCCACCCGGGGTCTGCACGCCCATCACATCGTGCATTGGGAGGACGGCGGACCCACTGAGCTGTGGAATTTGATCTTGCTGTGTCCGTACCATCATCGGCTGCATCACCGGGGCGTCATCACGATCACCGGCCCCGCCGACCGGCTCAGTGTCACCGACAGCGACGGCGATCCCCTGGATCCCGGATCGCTGGCCCGCCCACCCACCCAACCCCCGCCGGCGGCGCCACCCTGCAACGGGCCCACCGGTGAACGCGCCGACTGGTGGTGGTACACGCCATTCCAGCCGCAACCGCCACCATCCGCTAACTGAGCCGGTGCGGATCAGTGATAGGTACATGCCTTCGCGGACAATGCTTTTCGATTCAGTTGATCCTGGTCTCGTGTGGATGCCGAGCGTAGGAGGGCGTAGCCACACTGAATCATGATGGCCGAGCTGTTCTATCGACCCGATCTCCGCGCCTTGGCGTCGACCATGCTGCTTCCAGCGTGCCCGCAGGGCGATAATCCGCGCGTTGACATTTCGCACTACCGCAGCCGCGATGGCCGTTCGAACCGATATCCTCACCACACGATGAGCAGTGGGGGAGACGATCGGCTGGCCGCGGAGGCGCGCGCCCGTGTGTTGATCGACCAGCAGCTTTCTCAGGCCGGTTGGCAGGTTCAGGACAAAAGGGATCTCAACTTGTTCGCCGGTCAAGGCATCGCCGTGCGGGAAATGGTGATGAAGGCCGGACACGGACGGGTCGACTATCTGCTCTACGTGGATAAGGCCGTCGTCGGCGTTATCGAGGCCAAGCCGATGGGCACCCCGCTGTCCGGAGTGGAGTGGCAATCTGCCATGTACGCCGACGGCCTGCCCGCCGATATCCGGCTGGCCGCCACAACCCGGGAGGGCCGGCTGCCCTTCGTGTTCGAGGCCTCGGGTACCGAGGCGCATTTCACCAACGGGTTCGATCCGGATCCACGAGCCCGGCTGATCTTCAACGTGCCCCGACCGGAGACGCTGGCACGGCTACTACGCGAGGCCGACGACGCACCGGATGCGCCGACCTGGCGCGCCAAGGTGCACCACCTGCCCACGCTGGACGCCGCGGGTCTGCGGCCGGCCCAGATCGAGGCGATCACAGGAATCGAGGCCAGTCTGGCGGCCCAGCACTGCGACCGTTCGCTGGTGCAGATGGCCACCGGAGCCGGCAAGACCTACACCGCGGTCACCGAGACGTACCGGCTGCTGAAGTTCGGCGGCTTCAACCGGATCCTGTTCCTGGTCGATCGCAATAACCTCGCCGACCAGACGTTGGGGGAGTTCCAGAACTACCGCACCCCCGATGACGGCCGCCGTTTCACCGAGCTCTACAACGTCGCCAAGCTTTCCCGTGCCGGTCTGCTCGGCTCAACGAATGTCGTGGTTTCCACCATCCAACGGGTCTTCACGTTCATCAAGAACGGTCAGGTGAGCGAGGTCGACGATCCCGAGATCGACGACTACGTTCCGGACGTCCCCGTGACCGTTGGCTACAGCGCGACGCTGCCACCGGAGACGTTCGATCTGGTGATCGTCGACGAGGCCCACCGGAGCATCTACGGGGTGTGGCGCGGAGTGCTGGAATACTTCGACGCTCACATCGTCGGGCTGACCGCCACACCCGGCAAGCAGACCTTCGGTTTCTTCAAACAGAACCTGGTGTCGGAGTACACCTATCCGGAATCGGTGGCCGACGGTGTCAACGTCGACTTCGACATCTACCGGATCCGCACCGAGATCAGCGAACAGGGTTCGCGTATCGAGGCCGGCACGATAGTGCCGAAGGTCGACCGGCAGACCCGCGCTCAGCGACTGGAAGCCCTCGATGACGACTTGGATTACGGTGCAGGACAACTCGATCGTTCGGTGACGGCCACCGATCAGATCCGCACGGTACTCGAAACCTTCCGGGACCGGCTGTTCACCGAGATCTTCCCGGGCCGCAGCACGGTGCCCAAGACGCTGTTCTTCGCCAAGGACGACAACCACGCTGAGGAAATAGTCACCCAGGTGCGGGAGATCTTCGGCAAGGGCAATGATTTCGCCGCCAAGATCACCTATAGTGCCCGCGACCCCAAGGGTCAGTTACAAGCGTTTCGGACCAGCCCAACCCTGCGCATCGCGGTCACCGTGGACATGATCGCCACCGGTACCGATGTCAAACCGCTGGAATGCGTGTTCTTCATGCGCGACGTCCGCTCGGCGCAGTACTTCGAACAGATGAAAGGCCGAGGCGCGCGGACCATCTCACCTGCTGACTTCCAGGCCGTCACCCCGGACGCCCAGAGCAAGACCCGGTTCGTCATCGTCGACGCCGTCGGGGTCACCGAGCATCCGTTCGTGGAGCCGCCGCTGAACCGGGACAAGTCGGTGCCGCTGAAAAAGCTCTTGCAGAAAGCCGCGATGCTGACCCTCACCGAGGACGAGGCCGCCACCTTGGCGTCGCGGCTGGCCAAGCTCGAACTCGACCTCACCGAGGATGAGCGTCACGAGCTCGACGACGTTGCGGGGCAACCGGTGCGCGACATCGTCCGCACCCTGGTCGATGCCGTCGAACCCGCGACGACGACGCCGGCCGTAATCGAGGCCGCGATCACGCCGATCGCGTCCAATCCCGAACTGCGCAATCGCATCCTGGAACTGCGGGCCGCCCATGATCGGGTGATCGACGAGGTCAGCCGGGACACCCTGATCGAGGCCGGCGGTGTGGTCGACGCTGAGCGAGCACGCTCCATCGTCGATTCCTGGCGCGCGTACCTGGATGAGCATCGCGACGAGATCACCGCGCTGCAACTGGGTTACGAGGCCAGTGAACGGCGCATGAACTTCGATTTCATCCAGAACCTGGCGGCACGCATCGCCCGGCCGCCGCACAACTGGACACCGGAGGTGATCTGGGATGCGTACGCCGCCGTGGATACCGGAAAGGTCCGAAACTGCCCGCGGCACACCCTGACTGACTTGGTGCCGCTGATCAGGTATGCCACCGGGTTGGACGACGAACTGGTTCCCTACGCTGACCGGGTGCACGAACGCTACACGGCCTGGCTGGCCCAACAGCAACAGGCCGGAGTGACCTTCAGCGACACCGAACGGTGGTGGCTGGACCGGATGGTGTCGGTGATCGCCAATGCGGCCGGCATCCGGGTCGAGGATCTTGATGAGGCACCGTTCACCGAGCGTGGTGGAACCGATGGTGCGCTAAGGGATTTGGGGGATCGGGCCGGGGAGTTGCTGGAGCAATTGAACACGGAGTTGACGGCGTGAGTTGGCCGGTGGTGCCGTTGGGTGATGTTGCTGAAACCTCGCTCGGCAAAATGCTCGACAAGGGAAAATTCAAGGGATTGAATCACGTTCCTTACCTGCGAAACGTGAATGTGCAATGGGGTCGCATCAGCACAGACGACGTCATGACGATGGAACTTGCTGATGACGAACGAGAGCGCTTCGGGGTAAGGCCCGGCGATTTGCTTGTCTGCGAGGGAGGTGAGATCGGTCGATGCGCGATTTGGGCTGGCGGTGCTGACTACATTGCCTACCAGAAGGCGCTGCACCGTATCCGGCCAGGTAAGGATCTCGATGCGTGCTACCTGCGCTATCTGCTGGAACATCATTCAGACAGCGGCACGCTCGCACGTTTGAGCACCGGTTCCACGATCGCTCATCTGCCCCAACAGCAGCTTCGGCGTGTACCGGTACCGCTGCCGCCGATTGATGAACAGCGCCGCATCGTCGACCTGTTGGAGGATCATCTCTACCGCCTCGATCAGGCCGCTGCAAGCCTTTCCAGTGCGCGTGCCCGAACGCAAGTTCTCGGCAGCCAGGTGCTTCTGGACGCCTTGAACGCTGTGCAGACTGAGAACGTCGAATTATCTCGAACTCTGATCCAACCGCTTGCGAACGGTCGTTCAGTACAGACACTTGCCGGCGGATTTCCGGTTCTTCGGCTGACGGCGTTACAGGACGGCCGCATTGACTTAGCTCAAAGAAAGGAAGGTGCGTGGGATCGGGCCGCCGCCGAGCGATTCCTCGTCGAGAAGGGTGATTTCCTGATAGCCCGCGGGAATGGAAGTCTGCGACTCGTTGGAATCGGGGGTCTGGTTATCGAGGATCCCGATCCGATCGCATACCCCGATACGCTGATACGGGCGAGACCTGACCCGACCCTGCTCGCCCCAGAGTTCCTAGCGCTAGTGTGGAATTCACAAATTGTGCGGAGACAGATCGAGGTATGCGCCCGAACGACAGCCGGCATCTACAAGGTCAATCAGAAGGATCTGGGATCGGTGCTCGTTCCTCTTCCATCGCTGTCTGATCAGGCTGATGTAGTGGCGAGGGCGCAGGGGTTACGCGAGAGTGTTGGTCGTCTATCCGCGGCGGAAGATCTTGCAATGCGACGATTGGAATCACTGCGGCGGTCCTTGCTCGCTGCGGCGTTCTCGGGCCGTCTGACTTCAGACATGCATCGACAGCAGATGGATCTCGTAAACCCGTGAGCGGCAAGCAAATCAAGCTCTTCCTCGCTGACGGAACTCCCGGCGGCCTGACGACCGCTGAGATCACTAATTGGACGGGCCACGTGTTGTCCGCGCGACGGTCGGATCTGGCTGATCTGCTCAAACGCGATGAAGCCCAACGGACCGGCGCCTATCTGTTGCTCGGCGACGACGACGCGGCCATCGAGAACACCCGGTGCTATATCGGCGAGGCAGACGTTGTAGCCGAGCGGCTGCGATATCACCAGCGCGACAAGGAGTTCTGGGACCGCGTCGTCGTCATCACTTCCAAAGACGCGAATCTGACGAAGGCTCATGGTCGATATCTGGAATCCAAGCTGATCGCTCTGGCGGCGTTGGCCGGGCGCGTCACGGTCGAGAACAGCACTGCCCCAGGTGTTCCGGCCCTGCCGGAGGCCGACGCATCGGATATGGACTACTTCGTATCCCAGTTGCAGATCGTGCTGCCGGTGCTCGGCGTCAACGCGATTCGTGTACCGGCGCCCTCCGCGCCGAACAAACTCGAGACTTCGACTGGTTCACCGGTCTTCCATCTACGCCAGGCGAAGCTGGGCGTCGATGCCAGCGCGCAGCAGATCGACGGCGAATTCACCATGTTGGCCGGCTCAGCAGTGGTGCCGTCCTGGCACGGGGTTGGCAAGGCTGACAGCACCAAGAGGGCGTATGAGGCCTACCGGGCACAGCACCAACACCTCGTCGAGACGGGCGCGATCGCGATCGCAAACGGCAATGGCCGATTGACGCGCAATGTGGTCTTCTCTTCGCCATCCACCGCTGGGGCGGTAGCTCTGGGGCGGTCGTGCAACGGCCGCCGAGAGTGGATCTCAGCCGACGGGATGCTGTTCGGTGATTGGGAGAGCCGCGGCGTTGAATGAGGTGTTTGAGGCTCGATCCTCGTGGGGCGGCGATGGTCCAGAAGCCCTCGCCGCGCGTCTGACCTGGATATTTGCCGACCAGACCGCGGCCGCAACGGCTGAACAGCGGGAAGCCGTCGTTCGCTGGCAAGGCCGTGATCGGTTCTATGACCAGGTTCAATTGGCCGTGCTGGACGATCGTGCGGCTTCGGAGGGCGCGCGGGATGTGGCTGACAGTCTGACTTCGTTGGGTGCCCCGCTGACGCAGTCCGTCGAGGTGTGGAGAGGTATCCGCTCGATCGACGACACATTCGGTGTCCCGGTCGAACAACTGGTGACGTTGATCGGCCAACGATTCGAGGTTGACCGCTTCTTCGCGACGACAGTCGACTGGCGAGTCGCCGAACGCGAGTTCACCGAACCGGCGCCGGCACCGGCACTCTATAAGAT
>RRZT011729701.1_pt1 | contig 15361 bp, 16 predicted proteins | sample 2165551 | NCBI WGS metagenome assembly RRZT01 (sample SAMN10456910, study PRJNA506462) | wastewater metagenome | biome: wastewater; feature: sludge; material: wastewater sludge; isolation source: wastewater sludge with Escherichia coli K12::gfp cells carrying plasmid... | place: USA: Moscow, Idaho... | reverse complement strand
TAGAACATGAATTTACACTTGCTATACCGTCAACATAAAGTAAACCTTGTAAAGTAGATGCCCGCCTTTGCTCATAATTTGCGTCTATTAATAAATTGTTGATTTTTTCTATATCACCGAAAACAACAGCATAACCACATATAGTACTCCGCTCGCCAAGGCTCAATAACGTTTTGCCATTATTGCCATTTAAAAAAACTCCTGAAGGGAAGTTTAACCGTGCTCCTTCTTGCACAATGACCGTATCGGTTGCGAAAATTTGGCAGAAACCAACGAATCCGCTCTCAACTATTACTTTCCTGGCAATCAGTATGACATCACTAAATTTCATCTCGGGTGACATCACGATTTCATCTCCATAAATCATAATTTGTCCCCTAAAAACCGATTCTTTCGAAGCATTCTCAGGCATTAATAAATGAATTGGTTCCTCCCTAAAACTGCCATACTTATTTTTTAAATCAACATCGTTTCCTGTTTTATTCATACGTCTCCTGTCATGCCAACCATCTATCATATTAACCAACAGAGAATCAATATCAGGAAGTTCACGGTTTGATAAGTGTATATTATCATTAGAAATAATTCGTCCTTTAAAGGCCTCATTTTGTAGTTCAACATAATTCACCCCATTAATTGGCGCATATAATGGTCCTTCAATTTGAGTTGTACCGGCTAAAGACAGTGACATATCCCTGCTGCAAAGCCATAATGCGGCAGCTTCCTTGCAATCGTTTTTCTTTCCTAAAAGACGAATAGAACTGTATTTATGGTCTGATGAACTAATGCAAATTGATTCATAAAGTCCCCAGGGTTTTATTGAAAATTGAACAGAGGACAATGGTTCATCATCATACAATTGATATGCGTAATCGCTGTCTTTGATTTGGGAGATCAACGAACTGTCATTGCAGTATACAACTAATGCTGAGTTTAAATATTCTTTTCTTTGTCTGACCGAATTATAGCTGGAGAATAAAAACTCATTCAAATCAAACATAGTAAAGGCAAACAAGATTAACAAGCATATTAGAACACTTATTACCATGACAGTAGGTAAAGCAGAACCTTTTAGTTTTTTCTTTGAAATCATATTTTAGCAGTTTCTAAACAAAAGTATATTTTCTTTGCCCATTATATATAGCAACGTCAGAGTCTTAACGTAAAAATAACCTTGCAATAGAAATGATAACCATCCATTAACCCATGCAAGACAATAAAATAAATAGTTTTACACTTAAAACAAAACACGAAGTTTATGAATAGGTTTCTATTATTAATTATCATTTGTTCCATCCTTATTGGGTGCGACGATATTTTCATGGATGATATTTCTGACGAGAATATAGAAATTATTGCGCCGGTTGGCAATGCCTATTTGAATGAAGAAACTGTTTCATTTGTATGGGCCAGTATTGAAGGTGCGCAAAATTATCAGCTGATTGTCGTCTCTCCTGCATTTAATAATATACAATCATTTAAATATGATACGATCACTGAGGATTATAAACTTAAGTTAATGTTACCTCCCGGTTCATACGAATGGTCTATAAAAGGATACAATTCGGCGTATAACACGCACACTAGTTATGGGAAATTCACAATAAAAGCTCATGAATAAAAATAAAACCTCCACATACATTTTATTGATACTTTCAGCTATCATTTGGGGAACCATTGCTTGGAAAGTGTATGCGTCGATGAATGAGATACCTGTAGTAACTTCTCATCCCACTCAATCAAATAAAAAGGAGCAGAAGGATACCCTTAAACTTCTGCTCAATTACAAAGATCCGTTTTCAGGAGAATACAATGTACGAGTACAAAAAACAACGCCAGTAGTTACTCCCGAAAAAAAGAAAAATACCAAATCAGCGACTATAGAAACGTATTCTGAGGAGATTCCGGATTTTCAATATACTGGCATTATGAAAATAGGAAAGGAAAGACAAGCTATTGTAAGCAGAAATGGGGAAAGTATTACGTTAAAACAAAAAGATAAAATTGGGAATTTCACAATAGAAGAAATTACGGAAAGTCAGCTGATTGTTAAAAGTAAAAGTAAGAAATATTATTTACCACTTTAATAATACAAAACATGATCCGCTTAAAAATATTATTATCAAAGAAAATTATTGGTTCCACTTTACTTGAAACAATTACGGCTTCAATAATATTTATGATTGTATTCATTATGGCTATGAATACACTTACCAGACTAGCAAAAGCTACCAAAGCAGACGCAGAATATTTTGCAATAGAAAATGAATTAAAAAAATGTCAGACTCTAATTTGTACAAGTGTAATTTACCCTAAAAGCGAAACATACGCCTATGAATGGGGTGAAATAACCATTGACATTCTAAATTATAGGAATAACATATATCAAGTAAATATGATTGCGTGCACCAACAAGTCTCATAAAAAGCTTTTTTACCGTTTTTTGACCAAGAATCCCTAACATGAATAAAATAATAAAAAAAAGATTCAGAGGAACTACATTGGTTGAAATTTTAGTCGTCATGATTATATCCGGTATAGTATTCTTACTCTTATTCGATGGATTAAATATTATCAATCAGTATAGCCATGTTGTTAACCGTAAGATAAATCAAAAATTAGGTTTGCTTTATGGGCATCAAAACTTAGAATTAATATTAGAACAAACTGATAGTATACAAATGGAAAATGGGCAGCTATTATTATATGGCACTAATAAGTTATCATTTCTTACAATTGATAGTACCTCTATTGTTTTACTTGATGAGGATAGAAATGCGGATACTCTATTTAATAATATTACTGACGTACATATACATTCATTGACAGATAATAAAAGCTTAGTTGATTCTATATATTTATCTGTTGCAATTAATAATGATACTATTCAGCTGAAATATGGACTTCCAATCAATATAGCAAGAACCCTAATACATCAATAACCAATGATAGAATTTGGCTCTAAAACCCACAAAATAAACGATCAAAAGAAGTATCTTCTTTTCTCACAATTACACTCGCTACTAAAAGCGGGATTAAGTTTTAGCAAGTCTTTTGAGCTATTAATACAAGGAGAAAAAAAGAAAGATTTAATGTTACTGGAAACGATCTATCGCAAGATATTATCCGGCAATGAATTTTGGAGAAGCATGCTAGAAACAAAATCATTTACAGAACTTGACTGCGGAGTTATCCGTATTGGAGAAGAGACAGGAAAGCTAGATCAATCATTATTGTTTTTGTGCGATTATTACCAAAAAAAGATTGAACAACGTCGAATGTTAACTAGTGCTCTCAGTTATCCGATAATAATTATTATCGTGGCTATGCTTGTACTTTTCTTTATGATAACAGTTGTGGTACCGATGTTCGAGCAAATATACTCTCGCATGGAGGGTGAACTACCTGAAATTACAAGATTGATGCTAAGCATATCGTCTCGTTTCCCAATTTTCTTTACTTTATCGGGTTTTATTATACTTTCACTTGTATTTATCAAATTAGTCTATGGGAAAACGGAACAATACAAAAAAAACAGTTCACTCATTATATTAAACATCCCCCTTATCGGTAATTTGGTTAAAGTACATTATCAAGCCCAATTTTGCAAACTTTTATATCTATTAGTCTGCTCCGAAGTTCCATTGCTAAGATCATTAAGCATGCTGGAAACTATTATCCAATTTTATCCATACAGTAAATCGTTTTCTGTAATGGTAGAAGGGTTAAAAAAAGGAGAGTCGTTTGCAAAAGAAATGGATCAGTTTAAATATATATATGGAAATAAGTTAATTACCCTAATGCGCATAGGAGAAGAAACCAATTGTTTAGATAAGATGCTTTTGAACCAATCACTTGATTTGACTGCAGAGTTAGAACATGAGTTAAAACAAATGGGCAACATTCTAGAACCAATACTGATTATATGCATTGGCGCCATTGTAGCATTTGTACTTATTGCTATGTATATGCCTATGTTTCAGTTGGGGCAAACCATTAATTAGCATTAAACTAAAATATATAAAACATATTAGAAAACCGTTTTATTAACCTGTAAATATTGTAAGTATGAAACACTTGACATTGAAGAATTGCATGCTTTTCATGGTAGCTATGCACTTCTCTCTTGTTTTGAATGGGCAGACTACCATGCAGCCTATTGCTCCTTCTGTTCCGACCTCCCCACAGGCAGAGGCTTTTCAACGCTACGGCGACATGTCTATTAATTATTCCACGGGTATTCCCGATATCTCCATCCCTCTGTTTGAGATAAATCACCATGGCTATCGGTTACCCATTACACTAAAGTATAACCCACAACCACTCCGTCCTGGATATAATTATGATGTATATGGTCATGGCTGGGGACTCCCCATCGGCGGTTGTATTTCAAGAACCATTTCATACCTCCCGGATGAATGGAGGGACTTCAAGTTGGAACCCGATAAACTTTCAGAATATCTCTCTGTTCATAAGGAGAGCATTATGCAAACAAATCTCGGGTACGACAACTTTACTGCAAATTTGCCAGATGGTTCCTCCTTTGAATTTATAATACGCAGAAATGACAAGTCTGAGTTAGAATATATTGTTTCAGATAATCGGATGGTAAAAATCAGTTGTACTTCCACTCCTTCCAATATTAATACATTTACTATTGTGGATGAGCAGGGTGTCAAATACTCTTTCAGCGGTGCCGACGTGCCATATCGGAATCACACGGGTGTTATAGATTTCAGCGCTTCGTACGTATCGTGGCAGTTAACAAAGATTGAAGTACCAAATTTAAATCAACCCATCACCTTCACCTATGGACAATATATGGAGTCAGACTATATGCGGTTTATGAATGAAGCCACAATCATCTTTCACCACGCTTTCCTATCTACACCGCCTAAAGGTTCTGTGGCAGCTGTGCCAGACTACCAACCTTACTTTTATAGAATGCAACTTCTGACATCGATATCCTATGGAAGTACAGATATCAATTGGAAATACAACACTCCCGGCAATGTGCTAGGATATAATTATGTGAATGCTATAGAAATAAAGGATAACAATAAACTGATTCGTAAAATTGAATTTAACAAACAACTATATAATTATACCTATGATGGCTATGCTCAAAATTCCATTGCCAAACTACAAAATCTTTCCATTTCTGGAACTTCGGGTGATCCACTGGTTTATCAATGTACCTACACGAGTAACGGGGGGGATTTTGCGGGAACCGATCATTGGGGTTATCTCAACAACTATACCGGAAGAGATGACATAGGTCTCTTGAACGTTTATATTGGTTTTTCTTATACGGACCTTTTGCCACCACGATGTGCCATTACAAAATTAAACAAATCGCCACAAGATCTTTGTCCCTATGACAAAATAAGGCTTTCGGCACATACGTATGACAACAGAGCACCTCTTCCCCCAAACAGCCACGGTGTACTCAGAACATTAAAGTATCCCACAGGTGGCTATACTCAATTTGACTTTGAGAATCATCAGTTTCTTTCCTCAACGGATGCTAACGGTGACTATATACATGACAAAAACAAACGTGTCATCAAGAACGCCGCCGGATTCCGCATAACAAAGATTACCAACTATACATCTACAGGTAGCGTAGCCAATGCTAGGACCTTTGCTTATGGAAAAGGTAATGCCTCCAACAAACATACTGGAGTGGGAGAAGCCGTTGTTGACCCCAATATTTTGACGTATGCAAACTATACCAATTCGATGTCCTACCCACTTCCCTACATGCTTTTGGGATTGAGCACTACAGGAAAGCAAGAATGGTTTACTAATCCTTTAACCCCACTTATTGGCATACAATATTATTGGGGGTGGGAATGTAGTTTTGGTGTAGGTAATTTCCGAAGAATCCTGAATGGTAGGATACCTGTTGTCTATTCAGAGGTTACTGAATATCATGGAGACATCTATGCAAACGGTTCTTCTTGCCCGGAACGAACCACAGGAAAGACTGTCTACAAGTATGACATTTACGACTACACAAACTATGATACTGTGTTCTTTGAAAAGACAGAGAATTTCGGAAATAATCTGTCGTATTCCTCAAAAAAGTATCGTTATAACCTCTTGAAGGAAAAAACAGATTATGTCTACGCCAGTTCTTATTATACCAATTACCGGATGATTAGAAACGAAACTTATAGTTGGAATATGAGTTATCAGGGCATATATAATTATCAATATACAAATGAGTATCACATAGACTATCCTCCTTCTAGCAATGTAACTCTACGCCCCTTGTTTACCAACAAATTGTATTATTTGGGCAGTACTCAAATGAGTTCGCGTACGGTTACTACATATGATCATCCCGGTTATTTTGTTGGTCAGACAGAATCTTACGGGTATAATAGTAGGCATCAGTTGATCCGTAAACATTCAGTCAAGAACAGTTTAGACCAAATGCTTCTGACAACTTATACTTATCCGGAAATAACTGCTTCAACAAATGACGTTATTCGATCAATGGTTAACAAAAATATCATCTCACCGATTCTAGAAGAAAAGGAGCAATCCAATCCACTTCCTACTGGCAGTAATATTTGGGATTTAGCTGGCAAGAAAGTAGAATACGGTGCGTTCATCGTGGGGAGTAACACGCTATACTTGCCATCAAAACTATATGAACTGAATACCCTTGGTTATTCCTCCGAGTATACACTTGCTGACGAAGTACTTTCTTACTCAACACTTGGAAATCCTAGGGAGGTAGTCTCAAAAGACGGCATTCATACTGTATACCTGTGGGGATATGGAGACCGCTACTTAATAGCAGAAATAAAGAACGCCACTCACTCGCAAGTCAGCGCAGCTGTATCAAGTGTGTTCGGTATGACTGTAGATGCCTTATCACAAGCTGTGACACCTGATGCAACACATCTGAGTAATCTTCGGAACAATGTAAATCTAAATGGTGCATTTGTCTCTACATTTACCCATGAGCCTTTGGTTGGGGTAACCTCCATGACTGAACCAAGCGGGCGTACGACCTATTATGTTTATGATAATTTGAGTAGACTAATAGAAAGCTATTATTATGAAGACAATATAGTTTCAACTGCCAACAAACGGACATTAAATCAGTATTATTATCATAATATTAACCAATAAAATCTATAGCATTATGAAACGTATGTACTTATTTATCTTATTGGGATTCCTTTGTAGTCTTATCCATGGGCAAGACAGTAGTCAGAACTACATCAGAACTCGCACATATACCAATGATACCGGCACTTCGTATCTGGATCAGATAACTTATTATGACGGTTTAGGTCGTCCTGTCCAGACAGTACAGAAAGGCTTTAGCCCATCAGGTGCCGACTTGGCAGACTATCAGGAATACGATGAGGTAGGGCGTGAGTCTAAAAAATGGCTTCCTGCTTCCGTCTTCGGTAATAACGGTTCTTTTGTCCCTTTGAATACGTTAATGACCCATGCCTCCGGCAGTTATCCCGGAGAGACCAAACCTTATGCCCTCCCTGTTTATGAATCCTCTCCCTTGAACCGTGTTTTGGAGCAATACGGTCCGGGGCAGGCCTGGCAAAATAACTCCCGAAGTGCAAAAACAGTTTATCTTACAAACATATCCGATAATGACACGCTGAACTGTTGTATGTATTTAAAACCTTCAGGTGCCTCTACAGACACCCTTTTTTCTATTTTTAATGGCGGAACATACGCCACTGGGAAACTTTATGTCCTTCGTACTACAGACGAAGACGGTAACCCATCTTTTGAGTTTAAAGACAAAAAAGGTAAGGTTGTACTCACTCGTCAGATACTACGCAGCGATGGTACCAAAGTGATGTATGACACCTACTACATTTATGATGATTTTGGAAATCTGTCTGCCGTCCTTCCTCCTTTGGCATCCGATGGAATGAAAAATGTCCCTGCGTTGAGTTTTTCTTCGTCTGTCCTTAAAAACTATGCTTATTTGTATCTTTACGATAGCCGTAACCGCTGCAAAGCCAAACGGCTTCCGGGTTGTGACTGGACTTACTACGTGTATGATACCGGTGACCGCTTGATCTTTGCCCAAGATGGTGAACAACGTGCCAGAGGAGAATGGAGCTTTACGATTCCCGATGCTTTTGGTCGCGTAAGCGTTTCCGGCACCTGTAAAAATACCCTGAACGCTCTATCTGCCACCTCACCTTTGAATGGCATTGTGGTGAAAGCCACCCGTGATAACGTAACAGGTGCCTATAAAGGATATGCCTTATCGGGTATTACCCTTGTAAGCCCCACAGTGCTGAACATCAGCTACTATGATGACTATGCTTTTATGGGCACCAACGGTATACCGGCTTCTACGGATGCAAACTTCAAATACGATGCCGAAACAGGTTACGACACCCGTTATACAACAAGTGCTAAAATCTTTTTGACAGGTAGCCTGACAGCCAGGCTGGAAGGCAATTCCACTCCCTCTTATCTTTGCAGTGTAATGTACTTCGATTACGCAGGAAGACTGACAGCGGTGAAACATAAACTCAATACGGACAGTATAGTGACACTGGCAGAAAATACCTACGACGAACTGGGACGTCTTAAAACGAACAAAAAGAATAAGCAATCTGCCCTAATCAGCTCGTATGCCTATAACATCCGTTCCTGGATGAAGTCCATTGCTTCCCCCTCTTTTTAGTCAAACGCTCTACTATAATGATACTTATGCGGGGAATCAGTTGGTGAAGACAGAATACACAGGTTCCGGTGTGGCTCTCTCTCAATTAATGGATTTTAAGAACAATGTCAACCTTACAGCAGAATACTTTTACGATAAAAATGCTAACCAGATAAAAGATTGTAATAAAATTGTAACCGAAATCTCATATAATGTATTAAATTTGCCGCAGACGCTTAAAGAATATCACTGAAACAAAAAGACAGGAGAGTATGAGCAAAACACAAAATGGTATCAGACTAAGACACGAATGGAGGGTATTGAAAAAGGTATTTTAAGCGATGGGATTAATTTCAAAGGAAATGATAATGTAATATCTGTCGGGGGAGAGGAAGAACCAACTGTTACATGAGTTGAAAATTTTGTTATAGAACTTTCTGAAATGGTTGGTTTAGAAATAGGTGGATTTGAATATTCTAAAAAAGGATTAACGGAAGTTAGCAATGTTTATAGTGGGCGTTATCAAAGTTCCAAAGATAAACCTAGTCGGTGGAATACAGACCAAAAAACCTATTCTGTTTTTGATCCCAAAGTAGCGGGGCAATGCCAAATGAAGTGACTTCCCACGTTGATTTTCGCACACCTTTCTCATTTTTTTCTGATAGTGATAAATTACAACGTTTTGGTAGAGCTGACGGCAGAGGCAATATAGGACATAAGCGAAGCCAACAATATAATGGCATTAGAAAATTTATTATTTTAACACGAGGTTATCCTCCCATAGAATACTAATATGAAAATAAGCAAAATTATGTTTTTATCAATGTGTTTCTTTCTATTAGGAAGTTGTGCTGTTAACAAATGGCAGAATACATTAATTCAGAAAGGGGATATGAATGATGCTATAAATAATGCAATAACAGATTTTGTACATACATCCAAATGGAGTAAGAAAGATAGCATATTCACTGTGACAATTACGGATATAAATGAAGAGAATATCAATATTACGATAGCTGTGGCGGATGATGACGTATATCCAAATTCAAAAAATAAAGTAGGTACTTATGATCATATTTTTCCCACTCGTTATACTGTGAAAGAAGGAAAGCTATTTTACTGGAACGATGCCACTCTATTTATTACACAAGATATAATATCAATTTTAGAAAAATATAATCACATTGATTGTCGTTGGAGCGAACTGCCGAACATTATAGGTGGAGTACACAATGACGGCGTTGAAGGAGTTATTTATTATTTCTGTAAGAATGACCTAACGAACTATAAGAAATCAGATGTTAGCAATATAAGAAAACACTATAAAATTCCACTCTTGAAGTGCAACTAAACATAAGATATTGCAAATGTGGCTTATTTCTGATTATTGTGAAATATTAATATAAATGATATAAGCGTATGAAAAGTCTCAAATATATAAATAAACCATTGTTTTATAATCCTGAAAGTACATTTGTAGCTTATTTGCTAGATATTTGCAAATGATTTAAGATGCTTTATCGGATTGTCTTAGAGACTTTAATTGGATAATCAAAAAGGCATTGTATTGCTCCATAATGAAGTACCTAAACTTGATGAAATTACGTTAGGTATACATACAAACTTTAGCCGAAGCTGTTCAATATTGGAAGGAAGAAGACCATTATCTTAAGGTTATTTTCTCTGAAAAAGATGACTGTATTGTAAGTGTATGTTTTTGAAAAATGAAAGAAGCAAAAGCTCGGGAAACTGGCAGTAGCACCGAATTTGTCTTCACGTTTAAGAGCCACTGAGTAAGCTTCTTGCTGGTAAGTGGAATTGGAATCATTACAGGTACTTACGGCCGATCAACTGGGGCGGTGACAAAAATAGGCACTTTTACTTAAGCAAGGGTTTGTTTTTTGCCTGAAGAAAGATGCTAAGCGGCTTATTATCGCTGAGAATATTATCATTTTTAGATCCTATACCAGATAGACCAACTACGTGAGAAATACGGCTTCCTGCCGATTTACAGTACTGATAGACTGAATGACCAACACAAATGGGATATAGCTAACTTTGCAACAGAATACCTTTACTATAAAAATGGCAACCTGATAAAAGATTATAATAAAAGTATAAGCGAAATCTCATATAATGTATTAAATTTGCCGCAGACGCTTAAGATTTCTTCTGCCACGAATACATACACGTATGCAGCCGACGGACAGAAATTGAAAACGGCACTTACTATTTCTATCTAACTGATCATTTGGGTAATAATCGTGTGATGGCCAGTGCCGGTGGAAGTATTATTCAGAGTAATCATTATTATCCGTTCGGGATGTCTTTTGCTGAAGGTTCCGCAACCAGCCAGCAGCCTTACAAGTACAACGATAAGGAACTGGATACGGAAAGAGGGCTTAATTTTTATGATTATTCTGCTCGGTATATGGATCCTGCATTGGGGAGGTTTAATATGCTGGATCCGTTGGTGGAGAAATACCCGAACTTAAGTCCTTATCATTGTACTGCCAACAATCTTAAATAATACAAACGAGTCAGATGTGAAAGCAACTATTATAAACCCGGTGAAAGGGAAAGTGAATTATGTGAGCAATACAGATGGAGCCGGAGGCTATGGGGAAAGGTAGAGTAAAATAGTTATGAGAAATCTAATATTTGGTTTTGTAGTTATTCTTTTGTGCTCTTGTAGTAGAGTGTTGTATGATATTAGCTATAAAGGAGAGACTAATTATAAAGAGTTTTATATAGTCGATACCATTCTAATAGAATCACCGGTTAGAGTATTTTCAGAAAAATATGGTGGTATGTTTGTATTATCAAATGAGAAGCTTAAATCGTATGATGGTAAAATAGATTTTTTTATGGAACCTGATGTCTTTATTCTTGGTTTTGATATATATAGAGACTTAGATAAAGGTGTCTCAAAGACATTAATTTATCCAGATAATGGAGGTTGTAAATTAGAGAAATCTCCTATTGAAATAAATGGGTTAGAGGTATATGAATATCCAGAAGGAGTTCGGTTTGTGCTGGCTCTTATCAGTACAAATAGGTATCATGTTAAGCAGAACTCTCCGGTGTATTTTAATATGCAGATAGAATACAGCAAGTTATTTTATCTCAAGTTGGTATATCCATTGTGTCAAAACTAAAGCTAAAGCCCAGATTTGCCTAGCTTTTTGATTTTTAGAGCAGTAATATTTTTAAGTTTTACACTTTTTGTAAAGGCATCAATAGCATAAAGGATATGGTTCTTGTTTTCCTTTCCATTTTCTCAATTTCATTGAGCCTTTTATGTATGCTGGGGGCTTTAAACAAGTTTTCTTGTTCGGTCTCGTCTAACAAATAACCAACCGTACTGCTGAGAATCTTTGCTATTTTCCTTACAGCCTCAATGGAAGGGGCCATTTCGTCCCGTTCGTACCTTCCAATAACCGAAGTAGAAGTATTTATCAACTTTGCCAGTTCGCCTTGGGGATTTTTTTTTCGTAAAGCAGTTATATGATAACTCTTGTGTCTTTGTGCATCTTCTCTATGAGTACTTGAGTATTTATATCTATATCAATGACAATTATGTCTATAGAGAATTCAAGGGTAATGTAAATCAATAAAAAAAGTATGAATTTAATTATCATATACTTGTGTAAAACTTCATATTGATATTTTTTTAGAAAAAGATTATAATAAAAGTATAACCGAAATCTCATATAATGTATTAAATTTGCTGCAGACGCTTAAGATTTCTTCTGCCACGAATACATATACGTATGCAGCCGACAGACGGAAATTGAAAACGGCACATACTATTTGTACTTGACGGATCATTTGGGTAATAATCGTGTGATAGTCAGTGCAAATGGCAGTGTTGTTCTGAGTAGTCACTATTATCCGTTTGGGATGTCTTTTGCTGAGGGTTCCGCAACCAGTTAGCAGCCTTACAAGTACAACGGTAAGGAGCTGGATACCGAAAGAGGACTTTGATGGGAGGGATTGGTATCAGCATGATAAATCTGGTGCTACTTTTTGGCAAGAAGGGAATGCCAATTCTTTTTCGTATAATGACCAAACTTATAGAAATATTGGTGAAACATATAGTAGCTATAAGGATGACATATGAATAGATGATAATCAAAATGAAGTAACAAAGGTCTCTGATGTTAGTTCAAGATTTAATGTTGAAGGTGGTCAGTATATACCGAAGACATTTGTTACAGATGACGGTACCGAAGTTAACGCAGTATTTAATTGTAACCGTTTGACTGGTGGTAATGGGGACAAAGCTTTATCCAAAGATGCTGTAGGTCTACTTATAATTGGTGTCAATGAAGCTAATTTAGTAAGGAACTCAAGTTTACATAATCAAGTGGATGTATTCAGAATGGAATGAAAACAAATCCAAACTTGAGAGAAAACTATGGTCCTAATGTACAAGAGAAAGTAGGTAATAAATTTCCTATATCAGGACATGATAATCATATACACGCATCGACAAAAAGAAGGTAAGATATGAAAAAATATTTATTATTTACTCTGCTTTGTTTTGTAAACATAGTATGTGTTTATTCCCAGTTGAATAATAAGGTTCATGTAGAGTCTGGCATCTTTGTTTGTAGAGCTAATCAGTATATAATCTATATGGGAAATGAACAAATAGATTCTGAAGATTCGGCCTTTGCAATTAAAGCTATAAATTTAAATAGCAATGAAAGGATAGTGCTTGGAAAAGAATCAAAAAACAAATGCGTTAATATGTCTGACACAGCGATATTATACATAAACGGCTCGAATTTAATGCTTTGGGACTTGAAATCAAAAAGTAAAGCTATATACTATAAGGCTAACAAAGGCATGACTATTATTGGGGTTAGTTACTGTAAAAATACTTCAAGCTTATTGTTGACTCAAATTAACTTTAAAACAAAAGAACTATCTGTCAAAATACTAAATGGTAGAAAACAAATTGTTTTTAGTCGGAAGATTAAAGTCAATGAAATGGAAATGGAAGGAGTAACTCCAATCTTGGATACTTCGAATAATTTCTTTGTTTTTTCTGTTCAAGATAAATTGTATACCATTGATAGTAAGAATTTCGAATTCAAGTTAATCTCAAACAAATGTGATGGCTACGCACTAAGCAATGATAAGGTGATATATTATAAATTCATTACGGATGAAAGAACGGAGGGTTATTCTATTGATCTATCAACCGGAGAAAGCAGAAAGGTTGACAACTCATTGAATGATAGGATATATAATTGTGAAAAATCGTCTTTATTTACTGCTAATATTGACAATAACTTTTTCCCCACGTATACAATTTGCAATAAACCATACTTGTGGGTAAATAATAATTGGAAAATTGTTTCGGAAGTATTGGTGTTTAAAGATGATAAAATTATTGTGAAAATACCTTTTAAAAATGGCGTAATAAAGGATAATTATTTTCAATGGGAATTACGATAAAAATTTATCTACTTCAACAACAACCCTGCTACGACAAACCTGTAGCAGGGTTGTTTGTTTTAAAGCACAAAAAATAATTTGTCAGAAGTTTGCTTTTCCGTCCAGAAAATCTTTCATCCCTATGGATTGTGATTCTTTCGGGATCCATCCTTTTTCGGGGGTATATGCTCAATCCTTAACCGAGTAGTACATCATAACTCGCACGTATACCAATGATACCGACACTTTGTATCTGGATCAGATAGCTTATTTATGACGGTTTGGGTCGTCCTGTCCAGACAGTACAGAAAGGCTTTAGCCCATCAGGTGCCGACTTGGCAGACTATCAGGAATACGATGAAGTGGGGCGTGAGTCTAAAAAATGGCTTCCTGCTTCCGTATCCGGTAATAATGGTTCTTTTGTACCTTTGAATACGTTGAGGATCTATGCCTCCGGCAGTTATCCCAGAGAGATCAAACCTTATACCCTTCCTGTTTATGAGTCCTCTCCCTTAAACCGTGTTCTGGAGCAATACGGTCCGGGTCAGGCCTGGCAAAACAACCCCCGACGTGCCAAAACGGCTTATCTCACAAACATATCCGGTAATGACACGCTGAACTGCATTTACTATAAATCCACAACTGCTTCTGCAGACACCCTTGTAACCATCGTAAATGGCGGGAACTACGAAACGGCACAACTTTACGTCCTTCGTACTACAGACGAAGACGGCAACCCCTCTTTTGAGTTCAAGGATAAACTGGGTCAGGTTGTACTTACTCGTCACAACGTGCCAGAGGAGAATGGAGCTTTATGATTCCCGATGTTTTTTGTCGCATAAGCGTTTCCGGTACCTGTAAAAACACCCTGAACGCTCTATCCGCCATCTCATCTTTGAATGGCATTGTGGTGAAAGCCACCCGTGATAATGTAACAGGTACCTATAAAGGGTATTCCTTATCGGGTATTACCCTTGTAAGCTCCACTGTGCTGAACGTCAGCTACTATGGTGACTATGCTTTTATGGGTACCAATGGCATACTGGCTTCTATGGATGCAAACTTCAAATACGATGCCGAAACTGGTTACGATACCCGTTATACGGCAAGTGCTAAAACTTTTTGACAGGTACCCTGACAGCCAGACTGGAAGGCAGTTCCACTCCCTCTTATCTTTGCAGTGTAATGTACTTCGATCACGCAGGAAGACTGACAACGGTGAAACATAAACTCAATACGGAC
>RRZT011753553.1_pt1 | contig 15364 bp, 14 predicted proteins | sample 2165551 | NCBI WGS metagenome assembly RRZT01 (sample SAMN10456910, study PRJNA506462) | wastewater metagenome | biome: wastewater; feature: sludge; material: wastewater sludge; isolation source: wastewater sludge with Escherichia coli K12::gfp cells carrying plasmid... | place: USA: Moscow, Idaho... | reverse complement strand
GAGACTGACGGACGCGAAGGTCTCAAGTCGCTGGAGCTTCTAATTGCCGCCTACCTAGCGGCGCGCGATGGAAAGACCGTTTCGCTACCGCTCGAGTACTGAAAACATGAATAACGTCAGCATCCATCCGAGCGCCATCGTTGATGAAGGCGCGCAAATCGGAGAAGGCAGTCGCGTGTGGCACTTCGTGCATGTCTGTAGTGGAGCCAGAATTGGCGCAGGTGTGTCGCTCGGCCAAAACGTGTTTGTGGGCAACAAGGTTGTCATCGGCGATCGCTGCAAGATCCAGAACAACGTGAGCGTGTACGACAACGTTACGCTCGAAGAAGGCGTTTTCTGTGGCCCCAGCATGGTTTTTACCAATGTCTACAATCCCCGTTCGCTCATTGAGCGGAAGAGCGAATACCGTGACACCGTGGTTAAAAAAGGCGCCACCCTGGGTGCCAACTGCACCGTGGTATGCGGCACCATCATTGGAGAATTCTCCTTTGTTGGTGCCGGGGCTGTCATCAACAAAGATGTGCCGCCCTACGCACTGATGGTCGGCGTGCCCGCCAAGCAGATCGGCTGGATGAGCGAATTCGGTGAACAAATTCCTCTACCCCTATCCGGCGAAACCCGCTACATCTGTCCGCACAGTGGGCAAGTGTACGAACTCAAGGGAAATTCCTTAACCAAGGTGAGCGGATGAGCATTCCATTTATCGATCTCAAGAGCCAGTATGAAGCGCTCAAACCCCTGATTCAGGCCCGCATCAACGCTGTGCTGGAGCATGGTCAGTACATCATGGGCCCTGAGGTGCGCGAGCTTGAGGAGCGGCTTGAGGCCTACACTGGCGCCAAGCATTGCATCACAGTCGCTAGCGGCACCGAGGCACTGTTGATCAGCTTGATGGCCCTGGGTATTGGCCCCGGCGACGAAGTCATCACTACCCCGTTTACCTTCGTGGCCACTGCAGAGGTCATTGTCCTGCTTGGCGCCAAACCCATCTTTGTCGACATTGAGCCTGACACCTGCAACATCGATGCGACCCTGATCGAAGCCGCAATCACCCCGCGTACCAAGGCCATCATGCCGGTCAGCCTCTACGGTCAGCCGGCAGACATGGATGAGATCAATGCCATTGCGGCGCGCCACGGAAAAATTCCGGTGATCGAAGATGCAGCGCAGAGCTTCGGAGCTATCTACAAGGGGGGGAAGAGTTGCAGCCTGAGCACCATCGGATGCACAAGTTTCTTCCCCAGTAAGCCCCTAGGCTGCTACGGCGATGGTGGCGCTATCTTCACCAGCGACGATTCCGTTGCCCAGGCGTGTCGAGAAATTCGTATTCATGGCCAGTGCCAGCGCTATGTGCATACTCGTATCGGAGTCGGCGGGCGCATGGATACACTGCAATGTGCAATTGTACTTGCGAAGCTGCAGCGTTTTGAATGGGAGGTTCAGCGGCGCATCCAGATTGGCGACGAGTACAACCGACTCATGGATGAAGCAGGTGTCGCGCGGGTGCAGCGGCGTGCCGACCGTACGAGCGTTTATGCGCAATACACGGTATTTGTTGCGGAACGGGGACGAGTGCAGGAAGTTCTAAAGCAGGCCGGCATACCCACCGCAGTGCATTATCCCGTGCCGCTCAACGAGCAACCGGCATACGCCGGGGTGTGCGGTGGCGAGCGTACACCAAATGCAGAATCGGCCGCAAAGCGGGTGTTGAGCATCCCAATGGGCGCTGATCTATTACCTGGTGAGGTGGTTGCAGTATCAACTGCGCTGAATTGCAAACTTTGAACGATTAACTGGGGATTGTATGGAACGTCATAAGCAGTATCAGGGGAAGAAGGTTGTGGTAACCGGTGCTGCCGGCTTTATTGGGTCGCATTTGTGTGAGGCGCTGGTCAATGTCGGCGCTAATGTCATAGGGCTAGATGATCTATCTGCTGGAAAATTGAAAAATGTCGCCTTTCTTCGCGGTCGCGAGAATTTCAAATTCATACAAAAATCAATCAACAGCATAGACGAAGAGATGGACGATATTTTTAATGGGGCCTATGCTGTTTTCAATAATGCGGCCTCCAAGAAAAATATCTGCTTGCTTGATCCTCAAAAAGACCTATTGGTAAATGGCGGTGGTGCGTTGAATTTGCTCGGGTTTGCTAAAAAACACGGAGTTGAGCGATTCGTTCATGCGTCTACCGGGTCGGTCTATGGAGAACCGGTTGTGTTTCCAACGACTGAAGATCACCCGCTACGACCTGTTTCGTATTACGGGGTTTCAAAGCTGGCAGGGGAGAGGTACGTCGACGCCTTTCATCGCTTATATGGGATGAAAACAACGATACTCAGATATTTTCACGTGTATGGGTCGCGGCAGGAGTCAAACGAATTCGGTGGTGTGGTCTCGATCTTTGCGAGGAATATACTTGAGCGCAAGCCTCTTTTTGTTAACGGCGACGGGGGGCAGGTTCGGTCTTTTACTTATGTTAAGGATTTGATTAATGCCAATCTCGCCGCTGGGCTTGAGAACAAGGCAATTGGTCAGGTGTACAATGTCGCGTCAGGCATTCAGGTTACGATTAATGAACTCGCTGAAAACATACGGCGGATGATGCGTTCCAATGTTCCGATTCTGCATAACGATCCGCTAATCGGTGACATAAGATATTTTGATGTGAGCAATAGAAAGGTCGTGGAAGAGCTAGGGGTGGTTTTTGCTGCCGATTTCTGGGCGACGCTAGAAAGCTCGCTAAATGACTTGGTTGGGAGCATCGGTTGAGTTTAAAGAAGTTTGGTCGCGAATTTGTTGGCTATGGGTTTGGTATGGCCATCACAAGATCGATCGGGCTATTTTCCTTGCCTCTAGTAACAAACTTTTATTCCAAAGGGCAAGTTGGTCTTATAGAGCTTGGGTTGGCGCTCGCCAGTTTGTTGACCCCTTTAGTTACTCTTGGTGTGGATACTGGGCTCACCTACTTCTATTGGCATCAGACGGATGAGGTGCGCAGAGGATCCTACATTACGAGCGCGATTGTTTTGGCGCTATTTTGCTCTCTGTTACCGTTTTTTTTGCTGCCGTTTATTGAGCCTGTCCTCGCTAAGCTCTATTTTAAGAGTGATGTAAGTGATTTTTACGCGCTTTTATTGTTCGGTGTTGTTATGCAAGCGCTTTTTACGCTTGCTTCAAAGGTGATTAGGATCCAGCGGAGGGTTCTGGTCTATAACTTTCTTGTTGCCCTGAATTCCATTCTCTTTTTGGCCTTTTTGTACTTCTTTCTGTTGCGTGATGTAAACATAAGGCTGTATTTTCTTTCCAAGTTGATCTCTTTTGTCGTTGTGCTCGTGGTTGCTCTTTTCCTTATCCGTCGGTTCTTGGTGTTTCGACCCCGGTTAGAGTCGGTAAAGGAATTGTTGGGGTATTCATTGCCTTTGGTTCCGTTTTCCATCACGACGTCTCTAATAGGGCTTGCGGACAAATTCGCTATTAATTATTTTCTAACGATCGAGGATGTTGGTGTTTTTGCGGTCGGTGCGAAAATCGGCATGCTTGTTAGTTTATTGATTTCGGCCTTCGGGATGGCATATGGGCCATATGTTATGTCGATTAAAGATGCGATTGGTCACCGGGCGGTATATTCGCGCCTGTTTAGTCTGTATTTGTTTGTGATGCTCGGAGCTGTTTTGGTCATTGCGGCCTTTGATGATTTTTTTCTAGGATTTCTAACAGCAGGAAAGTCTGATTACGGCGATTCATGTAAAGTAATTGCGCCTGTCGCCCTAGGGTTAGTGGTCCATAGTCTTGTGTCGCAACTTGGTGTGGGGCTAAATGTGACGAGGAATAATCGTTTTTTTTTCTACGGATCGGTCCTGGCTCTGATTCTAAACGGTATCTTAAACTTGGTGTTCGTCCCATTATTCGGTGTTCTTGCGTCGGCCTACGCAAGTGTTGCGTCGTACTTGGTTGTTGTTGGGTGGGTTTACCGTGTTAGCAATAAGCTTTATCCAGTTCCCTATTCGATGGCGGGGTTTTGCGGGGTTGGTATAGTGTTTGGCTTGTCGTTTGTCCTTATTCAGGCATATTCTTCACCGGTGGATGTGGTGGTAAGGTTTGTTTGTTTGTTTGGATATTCCGTATTCGCCGGGGTGATCACCTATACCACCACGCGAAGGGGGTGAGATGAAGAAATTCCCCCCGGGTGTAGCGAAATTGGCATTAAGCCTTATTCGCTATCGTGAGCATCGCGTTTTTATTAGGTTGCGCTTGTGCTTGCTGAGGCAATTGGGGGCCAGGATTGGTGGGAATGTGGTGATAAAGGCCGGGGTCGTCATAGACTACCCAGAAAACTTGGTTGTCGGCGATGGCGTTTCAATCCAACAGAATTGCCTGCTTTCAGCCTACGCCCCTATCAGTATTGGCAGCAATGTGTCTATAGCCCATGGCGTTTCGATCGTGACGACGACACACCCATACGAAAGGGCTCAGATAATCCGTCAAGCGTCATTGATATCTGCCCCTGTTAAGATTTGTGATAATTGCTGGGTCGGAATGAAGTCATCAATCTTGCACGGCGTAACAATCGGTACTGGTGTGGTTGTTGGCGCACATTCCCTTGTGAATCGCTCGGTTAAAGATAATCGCGTTGTAGCTGGGGTCCCGGCAAGAGTGATAAAAATCAGGGGTGAGAAGTGAGGGTGCTGCATTTGCCGACAGCAGTCGGTAATCATGGGTATAGCTTGGCTTGTGCTGAACGGCGAAAAGGGTTGGAAAGCACTTCGCTTGTGGTGGGTTCGAACGCCTTTAGGATGGCAGCCGATGAACACACGGAACTTCCTAAAGGGGTGGTTAACCGAACGTTGCGTTTGGCAGCCATTTTTCTAGCGCGTCGGAGCTCCTACGATGTGTTTCATTTCAACTCTGGGCGAACACTGCTTGACTACCCTGTCCACGGACTAGACTATCTTGATTTGCCTTTTTACCGCGGTGCTCGGTTTGTGACGTTTAACGGGAGCGACGCTCGACAATCAATGCCGGTAGCTCACAATCCTCATTCTCCGTTTCATACAAATGAATACGCAACGTTATCTGACACAGTTAAGGCGCGGCGCTTAAAATCTATTTTAAAGTATGTAAATTACGCGTTCGTATTGAACCCTGACTTGATGAATTTCTTGCCGCATGAAAAGTCAATGTTTCTTCCCTATATTAAACAAAGTTGGTTTGACAAGGTTGATTCAAAGAGGTTGCGTAGCGGGAAAGAGTTTGTCATCGTCCACGCGCCGACGAATCGGCGTATCAAAGGAACGGATATTATCATTCAACAGGTGAATGCGCTGCGTGAGCACTATCCAGTCAGATTGATCCTGGTCGAAGGAGTGAGTCATGAAGAGGCAAAGAAAAGCTATTTGCAGGCGGACTTACTGATTGATCAGATACGCTTGGGCTGGTACGGCGGGGTGGCGGTGGAGGCCATGCGCATGGGGGTGCCAGTGGCGGTCTACATCAATCCAGCTGATCTGAAATTCGTTCCCGATGCCATGAGGGAAGCTATCCCAGGAGCTTTCCTAGGTGTCGATAGTATGAATTTGTTCGAGCGCGTCGCCGAACTCATAGAAAATCCGAGGCGATATAGTCAGCTAGTATCGGCCGCTCGTGATTATGTGAACCGATTTCATGATCCTGATCGCCTAGTGAAGCTGGTGATCGACAAATATGAAGAGTTTGGTGGTGCAAGGTGTTTAATGTAGGCTGAGCGAAGGGGGCGATGATTTACTAATATTTTCGGTAGGAATTTCACAAAGCCGGCCTTTGAATGCCTCCGCGTAACGGAGGCTCAGAACTTTGCGGCGCGATTTTCTTAAAAGAAGGGTTAGTTAGTAAATGGCCGGTAAGTTGGAGTGTCGCGGTGCGGCTCGACAAGCATTGGAAGTCGAACATGGGTAGAGAAATTGATCGCTGGCGCGATTAGGGAGGGGGGGGGCTGTCGCGCGCCGAAGTCGAGTATCCATTCGGCATTAGCGGAGTTGCTTCTGCTTGATGATTACTATTTGCGGGGCTCCCGCCAAGCGCAGATCGCTTCTCGTTAAAGCGCAAACCTGCGTCCAGATGTGGTCGCAGAACGCCGATATGCTATGTTTATGTTTGAAAGTCATTCACGGTTCCGCCCGAACTGCGATTCTTACAGCGTGTCTTTGGATCTCCATATGATTTATGTGCTGACTATAGGGCACAAGCGCTTTGATACCCGAATATGGGTAAAGCAAATAGCATCCCTAAAAACTGCAGGATTGCATCTGCGCTACATCGTGGCCGATGGTGTCGGGGATGAAACTGTCGCCGAGGTGGAGATTCACGATTACGGCCCAATACCTGATCGTTCCGGTTTCAAGCGCCGTATGGGCAAAATGTATGAAATTGTCAGCGAAGGTGGCATGAAACGAGGGGATGTTGTTCACTTTCACGATGGTGCATTCTTGCCATTTGCGTTCCTGCTTTGGTTGCGTGGATGCAGAGTGATTTATGACGTGCATGAGGATTATCCGCGGCAAGTATTGAATTCCCGGTTTGCGATGCCGATCAAGCGTGCTTGGAGTCTGGCGCTGTCGATCCTGGAACGCTGCGCCGGACTCATGTTCCACGGTTTCGTGGCCGCAACGCCTACGATTGCCGCGCGATTCCCTGCGCATAAGACAGTAACCGTGCAAAATTTCCCTTTGATGGAAGAATTACAGGTGTCTGATCCGAAACCATTGGATAGTCGGCCTTCACATGCTGTGTATGTGGGGGGGCTTTCGGTCGTTCGGGGGGCAAGGCAAATGTTGCATGCTATAGAACTGACTGCTCAACGAATTGAATCCATAAAACTTGTTTTGGGAGGGGACTATTTTCCTTCCGCATTGCGTGATGAGTTGATTGTCATGCCGGGTTGGTCTTACACCGAGGAACTGGGCTGGCTAGAGCGCGGTGAGGTTGCAAAAGTGCTGAGCGATGCCAAAGTTGGCTTGGTTTTGCTCCATCCAACCAAGAATTACCCTGATGCTTACCCTGTTAAATTATTCGAATATATGTCTGCAGGCATCCCGGTGATCGCTTCGGATTTTCCACTTTGGCGCCAGATTGTTGAAGGGAATGGGTGCGGTCTACTAGTCGATCCTTTGAATCCCGAAGCGATCGCCGATGCGATGTGCTGGCTGATCGAGCATCCGACTGAGGCTGCGGAAATGGGGCTGCGCGGCCGGGAAGCTGTGGTGCGGCAATTCAACTGGGGTATTGAAGCGACTAAGCTCCTCTCTTTTTACCGTGAAATGGGGTTTGCGGAAGCATGATGGTTCATGTCGCACATTTGACCAGCGTGCATCCTCGCTACGACACGCGCGTCTTCTTAAAAGAATGTACTTCTCTTGCCAATCACGGTTACCAGGTCAGTTTGGTGGTGGCCGATGGCAAGGGCGATGAGTGCAAGAACGGGGTTCATATTTACGATGTGGGTGGATCCAATGGGCGGTGGGACCGCATACATCATGCCCCGGAGCGTATGCTGAATAAAGCTCTGGCTTTGGGCGCTGATGTCTATCATCTGCACGATCCGGAATTGCTGCCGACTGCACTAAAGCTTAAGAAGTGTGGGAAACGCGTGGTTTTTGATGCCCACGAAGATGTGCCAAAGCAAATGCTCGGAAAACCATATCTGAACAAGCCAGCAAAGGTCTTGATTTCTTGGGTCTTGCGTTACCTAGAGGCATGGGTGTGTAGAAGGCTCGATGCAGTTGTGGCCGCTACCCCTTTCATACGCGACAAGTTCATTTCCATCAACGGGCGATCAGTGGACATCAACAACTTCCCGATGCTTAGAGAGCTGGGTGGTGTTGAGCGGCGCGCGGAAAAACCGGCGCAGGTTTGTTATGTAGGAGGAATTACAGCCATCCGAGGCGCTCGCGAAATGGTTATGGCCATGAAGTTGGTCAGTAACCCGGTGCGCTTGCGATTGGGAGGGCTTTTTTTTGAGGAAGGACTGCATACAGAAGTGAAGAACTTGCCGGGTTGGTCATCAGTTGATGAACTCGGGTTTTTGGATCGGACTGCGGTCAAGCTGGTTATGTCCTCATCGATTGCGGGACTGGTGACCTTGCATCCGGTTGAGAACTACCTCGATGCGTTGCCTGTAAAAATGTTTGAGTACATGTGCGCCGGGATTCCGGTTATTGCATCGGATTTTCCTCTTTGGCGAGAGATTGTCATTGGTAATGATTGCGGCTTGTGTGTGGATCCGATGAATCCCAAGGCAATTGCCGAGGCAATCGACTACCTGGCGACGCACCCAGAGGAGGCCAAGCGGATGGGGGACAACGGCAGGGCTGCTGTGCAGGAACGATATAACTGGAAAAATGAAGAGGCCAAACTCTTGGAGTTGTATTGTGAATTGACGGTGGGGGCTGCATGAAAGTGTTGACGGTGGTGGGTGCGCGCCCTCAGTTCATCAAGGCAGCGACAGTATCGCGCGCTTTTGGCGCGGGGAGTGTGCAAGAAGTGCTGGTGCACACGGGCCAGCATTTCGACGCCAACATGTCGGATGTGTTTTTCGAGGAGCTCGAAATTCCTCGTCCGGCATATCACTTGGGCATCGGCGGCGGTAGCCATGGACAGAACACCGGGCGCATGATTGAGGCGATCGAATCTGTGCTCTTGAAGGAAAAGCCGGAGTGGGTGCTAGTCTATGGCGACACCGATTCAACCTTGGCCGGGACCCTTGCCGCAGTCAAGTTGCACATTCCGGTGGCGCATGTCGAGGCGGGGTTGCGGTCATTCAACCGACGCATGCCAGAGGAAGTCAATCGAGTTCTCACTGATCACGCTGCCAGCCTGCTCTTTGCTCCCACTCGGACAGCGGTGCAGCATTTGGCGACTGAGGGCATCGTAGGTAGTGCTGTGCAATGCGTAGGCGATGTGATGTATGACGCGGCGCTTCATTATGGCCAGCGTGCGCCGGTCAGTAGCAAAATTCTGGAGCACCTTGGGTTACAACCCAAGGCCTACACACTGGCAACGATTCACCGGGCTGAAAACACTGACGACCCCAATAGGCTTGAGGCCATTATTAAGGGTTTCGCTGTCTTTGCGCAGACTGTCGTTCTCCCTCTGCACCCGCGCACCCGTGCGCGTTTGGCAAGCTTCTGCCTTGCGTTGCCACCCAACGTGAGGCTCATTGATCCGGTGGGTTATCTGGACATGGTGATGCTCGAAAAAAACGCCAGTCTGATTGCTACCGACTCGGGCGGCATACAAAAAGAGGCTTTTTTTCACCGCGTGCCGTGCGTCACTCTGCGTGAAGAAACCGAATGGGTCGAATTGGTAGCGGCTGGATGGAACCGGCTGGCTTCACCATCTAGCGGAGAAGACGTCTGCACGGCGATGCAGACAGCACTCGGCTCCTGCGGTGAGGAGACCGTTCAGCCGTATGGCGACGGCTGTGCGGCGCAGAAAATTGCCCGGGCTCTCTCGGTCACATCGGTGCTGTAGCCGGAAGTCTCAGGTGAATATCGTTTTCATCGCACACTTCGCCGGCTCACCACGGCACGGTATGGTTTACGGCCATTACTATCTGGCTCGCGAGTGGGTACGGTTAGGGCACCGCGTTACCATCGTAGCCGCCTCCTTCTCACATACCCGTATTCAACAGCCTTCCACGGACGATCTCCTCAAAGAGGAATTCATCGATGGAATCCGGTATCTATGGATACCGACACCGACCTACTCCCCCTCGGGCCGTTTCGGTCGAGTCCGCAATATCGTGACTTTCGCCATACGCTGTTGGTGGAAGCGTTTACCAATTGAGCAGGCCGATCTCGTGATCAGTTCGTCCCATCACCCGTTCTCGATCCATGCGGCACACCGCTTGGCCCGACGCTTCAAGGCTCGTCTTGTGTTTGAGGTGCGGGATCTCTGGCCGCTAACGCTCGTCGAGTTGGGGGGGGCAACAGTGCGGAATCCGTTCATCTGCGCTATGCAGTGGTCGGAGAATTACGCCTACCGCCATGCGGATCGGGTCATATCAGTGCTTGTTGCAGCCCGCGACTATATGGCCGGGCACGGGATGGCTGCAGACAAGTTCCTGTTCATACCGAACGGTGTCGACATGGACGAGAAAAGGGGGGGAGAGGTGTTGCCTGCTCGACATGCTGAGGCCTTGGAGTCTCGGCGTGCCAAGGGAGATTTTATTGTCGGTTACGCTGGCCGCGTCGGATTGGCCAATGCTTTGCACACGCTGGTCGAAGCGGTCGCTCTATGCGGGGATACCAACGTTTGTGCGGCGATACTCGGCGACGGGTCGCACATCTCGGAACTCCGCGCCCAAGCTAAGCGCCTTGGGGTCGGGGAGCGCATACTGTTTCTTGATTCCGTACCAAAGGCGCAGGTAAACGACTTTCTCTCGCGGGTTGATGCGACCTACATCGGCCTACAAAATCAGCCCTTGTTCCGTTTCGGCGTCAGTCCGACCAAACTCAACGACTACATGCTGGCGGCCAAGCCCGTCATCTACGCCATCGACGCGCCTGGTGACGTCGTCTCTGAAAGCGGCGCGGGCATTAGTTGTTCCGCTGAGAATCCCGAGTCGTTGCGTAAGGCGATCGAGACCCTTAAAAAACTGTCCTTTGCTCAACGCGCTGAGATGGGGGAGCGAGGCAGGCGCTGGATTGTTGCCAACCGAGACTACCGGGTATTGGCCAAACGCTTTCTTGATGATGTTGTCACCGCGCCGGTCAATGACGAAGGAATCGTCCCCGCGGCTAAGATCGAATGCGAACGATGAGGCGGGTATTGCTCACCGGCGCGAACGGTTTCATCGGTTCGGCGCTCAGCGGGAAATTGAAAGCGCAGGGTTGGGTCGTTCGAGCCGCGTTACGTTCCACGGACGTTCGCCCAGATGAGGTTGAAGTTGTCATTGTCGGCGACATAAACGCCAAAACTGACTGGTCGGCAGCTCTCGCTGGAGTGGATTTCGTTGTGCACTTAGCCGCACGGGTCCCCGTAATGCGTGAAACAGGACCTGACCCGCTCTCCACCTTTCGGGTTGATAACGTGGATAGTACCGAACGATTGGCCGAGGCGGCGGCACAAGCAAACGTTCGGCGAATGGTTTTTCTTAGCTCGATCAAAGTCAACGGCGAACTAACAACCGGGAGTCCGTTCACTGAAATCGACTCGCCAACTCCGTTGGATTCCTACGCCATTTCCAAGCACGAAGCAGAAGTCCGTTTGCGCCAAATTGCCGCCGAAACCGGTATGGAGTTGGTAGTTATCCGTCCGCCTCTGGTCTACGGTCCGGGGGTAAAAGGCAACTTTTCAGTGCTGATGCGCTGGGTTAAGCGGGGAGTTCCACTGCCGTTAGGGGCCGTCACTTACAACCGTCGCAGCTTGGTGGCATTGGATAATCTGGTGGATCTGGTCGCGACGTGCATTGACCACCCGGCTGCAGCAAATCAGACATTTCTGGTCAGTGACGGCGAGGATCTTTCCACCGCCGATTTGCTGCGCCGTCTTGGTCTCGCAATGGGGCGGCCGGCGCGCTTGCTACCGGTGCCTCCCACGTTGCTTATGGCAGGCGCCCGGATGTTCAGCAAGGCCGAAATGGCGCAGCGCCTGCTGGGCAGTTTGCAGGTGGATATTTCGCATACGTGCCATACGCTGCATTGGGAGCCGCTGATTAGTGTGGACGAGGGATTGAGACGGGTTATTCAAGGAATGGCGCAATGATCCGCTTTTTTGACATTCTCTTTTCCGGTCTGGGTCTTCTGCTGGGCTGGCCAATACTGGCGTTGATTGCGCTGATCGGTTGGTTCGACACTGGTTCACCGCTCTTTTTTCAAGAGCGTGTAGGTCGTTGGCAGAAGCCATTTACTCTGGTGAAATTTCGTACTATGCGGGTGGGGACTGCACAGGTGGCTACGCATTTGGCGAGCAGTGATGCGATAACGCCGTTCGGCAGTTTCTTGCGCCGTACCAAGCTTGATGAATTGCCGCAATTGTGGAACGTGATCAAGGGGGAGATGAGCCTGGTTGGACCGCGCCCCTGCCTGTTCCATCAGCACGAACTGCTGGCCGAGCGGGTGCGCCTTGGGGTCTTTAGTGCTCGTCCCGGGATTACTGGCCTTGCGCAGGTTTGCGCGATCGATATGTCGACGCCGGCGTTGTTGGCGCAGACCGATGCGTGCATGCTGCAGTCGTTGGCCGTGGCAGACTACTTCCGCTATATCCTGCTCACAGTCGTGGGTAAGGGGGCGGGCGATCGTGTTCGGCAGAGCGGAAAACAATGACAACAGTAGGCCTTGTCATCCCGGCCGAAGTCAAGCGACTCCTCGCCGTTTCGCACGATCTCGTTGCGGTTGCGGTGTGCTGGTTTCTCGCTTATTGGCTCCGCTTCAACCTGAGCCTTCCCGAAACCTACCTGGCCAGCGCGATGGAGACGTTTGTGCTGGTTTTGTGTGTCCATGCGCCGGCGTTCTGGCTGTTCGGGCTGTATCGCGGCATCTGGCGCTATGCCAGTCTGATGGACTTGCGACGAATCATTGTGGCAGTCGTTCTTGCGGCGGTGGTGGTCGCGGCAGGTGTGTTCATGTTGCGCGTGCAGTCCGTCCCGCGCTCGGTGTTGGTTCTGCATCCGATTCTACTGATCCTCGTGATGGGCGGGAGTCGTTTCCTGTACCGCGCGCGGCGGGACCGTCTGCTCTACGGGCGGATGAAGCTGGTCGGAGAGCCGGTGTTGCTGCTCGGTGCGGGCGACGCGGCGGAGCGCCTAGTCCGCGAGATGATGCATTCGAGTGCGTGGACGGTGGTCGGCATGCTCAGCAAGGATCCATCGCGCGTTGGTCATGAGTTCTGGGGCGTGAAGATCCTCGGACGAATCGATGATCTGCCGAAGTGGGCCGAGACTCTCTCGGTGAGCAAGGTGATTGTTGCCATGCCCGCATCGACGGCCGCGGAGCGGCGCCATGCGATGGAGGTGGCGGTTCAGGCCGATTTGTCGGTGGAGACGGTTCCAAGTGCGGAAGACATGCTTGCGGGGCGGGTTGCCATTTCGCAGATCCGCCAGGTTCAGTTGGAGGACTTGCTTGGACGCGAGCCCGTCCGCCTCGACGAAAAGGGGTTGAATGACTGGCTGTGCGGACGGGTCGTCCTGGTTACCGGGGCCGGCGGCTCGATCGGCGCGGAACTCGTGCGCCAGATCGCACGCTTTGCTCCGTCGCGCATGGTTTTGTTCGACGTGTCGGAGTTCGCGCTGTATCAGATTGAGCAGGAGTTTTTGAGGCGTTTCCCCAGCGTCGATATCGTATGCATCGTTGGTGATGTGAAGGATGTCGCTCAGCTCGATCGAGTGTTCGCGAAATTCCGGCCGTCGACCGTATTCCATGCAGCTGCGTACAAACATGTGCCGATGATGGAGGGCGAGAACGCTTGGCAAGCCGTGCGCAACAACGTGCTCGGCTCGAAACGTGTCGCCGAAGCGGCGATGCGCCACGGGACCGACGAGATGGTCTTGATCTCGACCGACAAGGCGGTGAATCCAACCAACGTCATGGGGGCGACCAAGCGACTTGCGGAGCGCGTGCTTGCGGTGCTTCAGGCCAAGGGAAAAACGCGATTCGTCACGGTGCGATTCGGGAATGTGCTCGGGAGCAACGGCTCGGTCATCCCGACCTTCCGGGAACAAATCGAACGCGGTGGTCCGGTGACCGTGACGCATCCGGACATCATTCGTTACTTCATGCTGATTCCCGAGGCTGCGCAACTCGTTCTCCAGGCAGGGTTGATGGGCAAAGGCGGAGAGATTTTTGTCCTCGAAATGGGCGAACCCGTAAGGATCGTGGATTTGGCGCGTGGCATGATTAGGTTGTCCGGTTTCTCTGAAGATGAAATCAAGATCGAATTTACCGGCCTACGCCCGGGCGAGAAGCTCTACGAGGAACTGCTCACGGATAGTGAGGAAACCCTGCCAACGCCCCATGAAAAGCTGCGTGTGGCGCATGCAGATCCTGCGCCGGACGCGGCCTGGTTTGCGCAGCTCGAGGACTGGGTTGAAGGGCCTGTGCCGGCAAGCGATCAGGAGTTGAAGTTGAAGTTGCGTAGTTATGTTCCGGAGTATTCACCGCAGTTGCAGTAGAGTGGGGCAGTATTCTCAAACGGCTTTTTTGGAGAGCGAAATGGCGAGTTACAAAGAATTGGTTGCACAACGTGAGGCGCTGGACAAGCAGATTGAAGAAACGCGGCTGGCCGAGTCGAAGGCCGCGGTCGCGCAGGTCCGTCAGTTGATTACCGAGTGGCAGTTGTCGGCAGAGGACTGTGGGTTCAAGAGCGTTGTGGCGCAGGCTTCGAAGAAGGCCAAGTCGGTGGTCGCCGCAAAATATCGTGGCCCGAACGGCGAAACGTGGTCGGGGCGCGGACGCGCCCCGAAGTGGCTGGAAGCGCTGGAAGCGCAAGGTCGGCAGCGGGCCGAGTTTTCGATTTCCTGATTTGTCTGGGTGACTCCAATGCATATTCTTGTGACGGGCGGAACCGGCTTCATCGGGTCGCACACCTGTGTCGCGCTGATCGAAGCGGGGCATCACGTGACGGTCATCGACGATCTTTCGAACAGCAGTCGCGAGGCTATCGATTGCGTCGAGAAGATTGCTGGGAAGCGCCCTGAGTTCTTCGAAGGCGATGTGCGCGATCGCGAATTGCTGCGTGAGATTTTTGCGCAGCGTCCGGTCGATTCGGTGATCCACTTCGCCGGGTTGAAGGCGGTCGGCGAGTCGGTCGCGCAACCTTTGCGCTACTACGACTGCAACGTCGGTGGCGCGATCGTCTTGTGCGAGGAAATGGCTGCGGCGGGCGTCAAGTCGATCATCTTCAGCTCGTCGGCCACCGTTTATGGCGACCCGGCGTCGGTTCCGATCCGCGAGGACTTCCCGCGCTCGACGACGAATCCGTATGGCGCCAGCAAGCTGATGATCGAGGACATTCTCGCCGATCTGTACAAGTCCGATCCCGAGTGGCGGATTGCGCGGTTGCGTTATTTCAATCCGGTTGGTGCGCATCCGAGCGGCTTGATTGGCGAGTCGCCGAGCGGCATTCCGAACAACCTGATGCCCTACGTTTCGCAGGTCGCGTGTGGTCAACGTGCGCAACTGAGCGTCTTCGGCGGCGATTACCCGACGCCGGATGGGACCGGTGTGCGCGATTACATCCACGTCGTCGATCTCGCCGAGGGGCACGTGGCGGCGTTGAACTATCTGGTACGCGAGGCAGGTCTGCTGACGGTGAATCTCGGTACAGGCTGCGGCTATTCGGTCCTCGATATGGTGCGCGCCTTCGAGAAGGCCAGTGGCCGGCCGGTACCGT